>Ga0066637_10000185_pt1 | contig 37650 bp, 27 predicted proteins | sample CryGeyCG2014_020_FD_62737 | JGI IMG/M metagenome (GOLD analysis project Ga0066637, IMG submission 62737) | Groundwater microbial communities from aquifer - Crystal Geyser CG08_land_8/20/14_0.20 | ecosystem: Environmental > Aquatic > Deep subsurface > Groundwater | place: USA: Utah: Grand County...
GTGGCTAAGGAAGTCAATCTGCGCGGAAAGTGGGAGAATTGTCCACCTGAAAAATTAGCGACAACAAATGCCGAATATATTATCAGTTGGATAGGAGAATGAACGGAAAATGAAAACGATCGACCTTTCCAAATGGGTAAGACGCCAGCATTTTGTCCCGAATCTTCGGAATTGCAGTCTCGATTATCCACATTATTGTCTGACCTCTAACGCTGATATTACCCGGTCGATTCACGTGGCGAAGAAAACTGCCAACGCTGTCTGGAGTTTTTATAAATCTCTCCATCTATCGTCGTCGTTGACTTTATAGTACAATTTGAGTAATATTCCCACTCGATACTAATGATGAATAGGATTTGACTGAATTTGAACTTAAGCGACTTTTTAAAGTCTATACTCTCGTCCACGACTTTCCGGGTTGTGTTCTTTTTCTGTGTTTTGATATTGGTGGCCGCATCATGTGTGTTCCATTTTGAATCGACCCAAAATTCCAATCAATACGGTAATCTTTTCGATTCGGTTTGGTGGGCGTTCGTGACAGTTTTTACCGTCGGATACGGCGATATTGCGCCTAAATCCGTCGGTGGACGATTGATCGCCATTTTCGTCATGTTTTCAGGAATATCGCTGTTATCGCTCATTACGGCGACGATATCTTCGATTTTTGTCTCAAAGAAAATTAGGGAGGACCAAGGTTTGGAATCAATTAAATATGAAAATCACATCGTCGTTTGCGGCTGGAACAACCGCGCGGAATCGATTGTCGATACCTTCATAACGCTTTCCCGGAAAAAAATTCCAAAGATGATTTTGGTCAACGAACTTCCGGAGGATCGCGTTAATGCCGTACTGGACAAATTTCGCAAGTATTCCGTCAAGTTCGTCCGCGGCGACTACACGCGGGCGGCGACATTGGAACGTGCGAATATCAAAGCCGCTAAAATCGCCATTTTACTGCCGAATCTTGCACAGTTATCGCCGACGGATGCCGACGAACAGACAGTTCTCGCGACGCTGACGATCAGATCCATGTCGTCCAAACTCAAGATCATCGCCTTTATCATGAACCGTGAGAATGAGGCGCATGTCAAGCGCGCTCGTGCCGACGATGTGATCATCAGTGATCAATACGCAGATTTTATCGTTGCGAGTAACATCATTGAACCCGGATTGACCAATATTTTGGGAGGGATTCTTAGTCCGACGAGCAAAAACATGATTGTGACCATGCCGATTCCGGCAAGATTTCATGGAAAAAAATACAAGGACGTGTTTGATTATTTCCACAGTCAACATCACGTCTTGGCCATCGGACTTCTTGCTCAAGTGGAATCGATTGGCTTGTCGGATTTTCTGTCGTCCGATTCGTCGCATTTAGACGCATTCATCGAAAAGAAATTGAAAGAAGCGGGAAAGACACTGGGCGAGGAGAATAAGGTCGTCGTAAATCTTAATCCCGACGACGAGTACGTAATTCAGGAAAACGAAAAAGCGATAGTCATCCAATGATGAAGAAAAACTATAATCAAATCGGCGCAAAGACTCTTTTGTATTATGAAATCTTCGGCGGATTGACCGAAGATCAGGTTCACCATTTTTGCACTGTCACCAAAATGGTAGAATTCAAGAATGGAGACGTGATTTTGCAAGAAGGAACGCCCGGACATTCGATCCTGATTTTGCTGGACGGGAAGGTCGAAATTTCGCAGGCGCTTACACTGAAAACCAGTGCGGTGCAAACGGATACGCGTGAAAAAAGCATTCTCGCACTATCAAGTGACCAGTATCCGTTTTTCGGCGAAATGAGTCTTTTTAGCGATGACGATCGACGCACCGCAACCGTCAAAGCGCTTTCTGACTGCGTTCTGGGCAGAATCGCCAAAGAGGATTTTTTTTCAATCTGTCACACGCAACCCGAAATCGGTTTTCAGGTTATGCAAAACATTGCCCACGTTTTGAGCCGTCGTCTCAAGCAGGCAAATCAAAATGTTTTAAAACTTACGACGGCATTTAGTTTAATGATCGAAAGTTAATTGAGGAAATCTTGGCTGCGTCTTTAGAAAAAACATACAGTCCATCTGATGTTGAATCGCGTTGGTACGATTACTGGATGGAAAAGAAATATTTTCATGCGAATTCTGAAACCGATAAACTGCCGTACGTTATTGTCATCCCGCCACCGAACGTAACGGGAATCCTGACGATGGGGCATGTTCTGAACAATACGCTTCAGGATATTTTGGTGCGTCATGCGCGGATGCAGGGATTTGAAACGCTTTGGTTGCCCGGTACTGATCACGCGGGAATCGCCACGCAAAACGTCGTCGAGAAAAACCTGAAAAAGCAAGGGGAGACGCGGTTCGATTATGGCCGTGAGGAATTTGTCAAAATCGTCTGGGATTGGGCGCTAAAACACAAGTCGATCATCATCAACCAGCTGAAAAAAATCGGTTGTTCATTGGACTGGGAACGGGAACGCTTCACATTTGACGAAGGACTTTCGCACGCGGTCCGGAAAGTATTCGTTCATCTTTATCAAAAAGGATTGATTTATCGCGGGAGGCGCATTATCAATTGGTGTCCGGCGTCGCGGACGGCGCTTTCTGATGAAGAGGTGATTCACAAAGAAACGCAGGGACATCTCTGGTACTTTAAATATCTGCTCGAGGACAAATCCGGCTTTATCGTCGTCGCGACGACACGCCCGGAAACGATGCTCGGCGATACTGCCGTTGCCGTGAATCCAAAAGATAAACATTACGTGAATCTCGTTGGGAAAAATGTCGTTCTTCCGATTCAAAATCGGATTATTCCGATCATCGCAGACGATTTTGTCGATCCGACGTTTGGAACCGGTGCGGTGAAAGTGACTCCTGCGCACGATCCGAACGATTTTGAGATTGGTGCGCGTCACGGTTTGGCGCAGATCAATGTGATGAATCCCGACGCGACGATGAATGACGCCGCGGGCGAACTCGTGGTTGGCAAAGACCGTTTCGAGGCAAGAAAATTCGTCGTAGCGGAAATGGAACGGCTGGGTTTGCTCCAAAAGGTCGAAAATTATTTGCACAGTGTTGGCTATTCCGAACGCGCAGGCGTCATGATTGAGCCGTATCTCTCCGAACAATGGTTTGTCAAAATGGCGCCGCTCGCAGAACCTGCGCTAAAAGTTGTGGAAGAGCGACAGATACACTTTCACCCGGAACGCTGGTATAAAACCTATTCACACTGGATGAGCAACGTCCGCGATTGGTGCATTTCCCGCCAACTGTGGTGGGGACATCGCATTCCTGTTTTTTATTGTGACGAATGCGGTTGGATGGATGCGCTGATTGAAGATCCTGAGAAATGCCCGAAGTGTGGTGGAAAAGTCCGGCAGGATACCGATGTCCTCGATACATGGTTCAGTTCGTGGCTCTGGCCGTTTTCGACGATGGGCTGGCCGGATGAAACGCGCGACCTGAAAGCATTTTTCCCGACCAACGATCTCGTAACCGCACCGGACATCATCTTTTTTTGGGTAGCGCGAATGATTATGGCAAGTCTCGAATTCCGGAGCGAAGTTCCGTTCAAAGACGTCTATTTCACTGGCATTATTCGCGACATTCAGGGCAGAAAAATGAGCAAGTCACTGGGCAATTCGCCCGATCCGATCGATCTCGTGAATCGCTTTGGCGCAGATGCGCTGAGATTCGGCGTCATGCTGATTGCGCCGCAAGGGCAGGACATTTTATTTTCCGAAGAGCGTCTCGAAGTTGGGCGAAATTTTATGAACAAAATCTGGAACGCATCACGTTTCATTCTCATGAATCTCGACGACGAAACTATTCTGAATGAACCGTTCGATCCGAATCGCCTGAATCTGGAACTTGCCGATAAGTGGATTTTAAATCGCCTCAATCATACGATTCGAAGTGTGGACAAAAATTTGAAAAAGTACCGGTTCGACGAAGTTGCCCGAAATATTTATGATTTCGTCTGGAGTGATTTCTGCGATTGGTACATCGAGCTCATCAAAGACCGGCTGTATAAAAAATCTCTCGAAGAAAAACGCACGGCACTGACCGTCGCGGCTTATGTCCTGAAAAATTTTCTAAAACTTCTGCATCCATATGCGCCATTCATCACGGAAGAGATTTATCAAAAGATCAAAGCCGCAGATGAGCCGGATATCATCGTTTCGTCATGGCCAAAGGCGAAAACAGCCACGCAGGCGAAAGCGATTGACGAAACTTTTGCGATTATGCAAGAAGTTGTCACGGCGTTGAGGACCGCACGAAGCGAGATGAATATTCCGCCGTCTGCCGCGCTCCATCTGGTGGTCAGAGGAACGGATGCTCAGATTCCAGTCAAACTTCTGAACGATCCGATGATCGCAGGGTATATTCGGAATCTGGTCAAAGCAAGCGATATTCAGGTTTCAGAAAAACTTGAGAGACCACATCCTTCGTCGGCAGTCATTATTCATGGCGCCGAATTTTTTATTCCTCTCGAAGGCTTGATCGATATTTCCGGTGAAAAAACGCGCCTTGAAAAGGAAATTTCACGCTTGGAAGGACAATTGAAAGCCAGTTATTCCAAACTCTCAAATCCTTCTTTCATCGCAAAAGCGCCGAAGGAAGTCGTTGTAAAAGAGCGCGAAAAGGAAGCGTTCAATAAAGAACAATTGGTCAAATTGAAAGCAAGTCTCGCCGCGTTGAGCGATTGATCGGCGGCCGGACTTTTTACTCATTCAACATTCATCAGGGGGGAACGTATGAAAAATCTGATGCGAACTTCCGTTTTATTGCTGATCGTGTTCGGTTTGGCGATGGCGATTTATGCCGCGTCGTCTGTAAAATCCACGCAGGTAACCGTTTATAACGACAATTTGGGACTGATTCTCCAGATCCGCACACTCGATATTCTCAAAGGCGAATCGGAAGTTCGGATCGAGGGAATTCCAGCGCTCGTCGATCCGACGTCGGTGCACATCACCTTTCCCGGCAAAGATGACGCCATCACGGTTCTCGAACAGAATTTCCTGTACGATTTGGTCAACTCGGACAAAATTTTCGAGAAATATATCGGCGAAACGATTTCGTACAAAACCAAATCCGGTGAGCAGACTAATGGAAAATTGCTACAATATGATGGTGGAAATCTCGTTCTGCAACTTCCGACCGGCGGCATCAAGATCGCTTCGGTCGAGAATATTGCCGATTACGATTTTCCTGCTCTGCCGTCCGGCCTGATCCTGAAGCCGACTCTGCAGTGGCTTCTGTCATCTAAAATTGGCGCTCAAGTTGAGTCGGAGATTAGTTATCTGACAGCCGGGATGAGTTGGCACGCGGAATATTTAATGGTGTTGGACAAGAATGACAAGGATTTCACACTCAATTCGTGGGTTTCGCTCGATAACCAATCCGGTACAACCTACGAAAATGCCAAAATGAAAATTGTCGCCGGTAATATTAACCGTGTTAGAAGAAGACCTTCTCCTAAGGTCAGCGCATATGTCGGCGCTGAAGCGGTAACCGCTTCAGCCCCTTTTGAAGAACGCGGATTGTTTGATTATCACCTGTACGAACTCCAGCGTCCTGTGACGATCAAAGACCGGGAGATTAAACAGATCGCGTTGTTCGATGAAGTGGCGGCAAGCACACAAAAATTGTATATGTTTAAAAATTCTGCAATAAGCGAATCGGAATCGCCGCTTGAAGTTCACTTAAAATTTGTCAACTCGGCGGAAAATCATCTTGGAATTCCGCTTCCAGAAGGCGTTTTTCGTATCTTTAAAAAGGATGTGGACAATACGCTTCAACTGGTCGGTGAGGATAAGATCAACCATACTGCCAAAGACGATACGCTGGATTTGGTCGTCGGTAAGGCGTTCGATGTTAAAGGTAAGAAAATCATCGTAGATCGTCAGAAAACCGGAGAACGTTCGGAAGTGATTTCCGTTAAAATCGATATTACGAATAAACGGACAGAATCGGCTTACGTTGAGATTCAGGAAGTAATGAATAACGATTGGTTCGTAAAAAGCGCCTCACATTCATATCAGAAAAAAAGCGATCGTCTGCTAATTTTTCCACTGAGTGTTCCCGCCGAAAAAAGTGTGACTGTCAAGTACACATATCAAAGAAGTTGGTAGTCGGTCGGGAGCCAGATTTGCCGGAAACGAGCGTTCCAAAACCTTATATCAAACCCGATACGCCGATTACGTATGTCAAGGGCGTCGGTCCCAAGCGAGTGGAAGCGCTGGCGGCGGTCGGCATTCGTACGTTTACCGATCTCATCTACTATTTTCCGCGTCGTTATTTAGACCGAAGTACGATCACAAAAATCAGCCAATTGAAAGTCGGCGAACCGGCGACAATAGTCGGCGAAGTGACGACGCAGAGATTGGTGAAAACGGCACGGCGCAGTTTTTATGAAGTTTTCATTAAAGACGATTCCGGTCTGATGTCATGTATCTGGTTCAACGGCGTGAAATATATCCAAAACGTTTTCAGAGCCGGCGATCTGGTGGCTCTGCATAGCCGCGTCGAATTTTATAACGGACCGCGTTTTGTTCATCCTGACTATGATCGGCTGGAAACCGCCGAATGGGATTCGACGCTACACACGGCGCGCATCATTCCGCTTTATCCGACGACTGCCGAACTGAAAAAAGTCGCGCTGGACAGTCGCGGATTCCGGCGGCTTTTACGTCCCATCGTAGATGAATTCGAGTGGGCATTTGACGAAATTCTGCCGTTTCAAACAATATCACGCCTCAAACTCCTGAGCATCAACGAAGGATTTCGGCAGATTCATTTTCCGGAAACGCTTGAAGTTCTTGAAAAGTCGCAAGTCAGGTTCAAGTTCGAGGAATTATTCTATCTTGAATTGATGCTCGGCGTGAACAAAGCGGGAATCAAGGCGAGCCGAAAAGCGTTTCAATATCCAAGTGCCGGACCGCTGATTAAACAGGTTTACGAGAAAATCCCGTTTGCGTTGACCGTTGCGCAGAAGCGTGTGGTTCACGAAATCTGGGACGATATGAAATCGTCCGAAGTTATGAATCGCCTGCTTCAGGGCGATGTCGGCTCGGGAAAGACGATCGTCGCTTTGCTTTGCGCCAGCATCGCAATCGGCAACGGTTTTCAGGTTGCGTTCATGGCGCCGACGGAAATTCTCGCCGAACAGCATTACCGAAATCTCAAAATCTTCGCGGAATTGGTCGGAATCGATATTTGTCTGCTCATTGGTGGGCAAAAGAAAGCCGAGCGGGACGACATTCTGCAATCTATTCAAACCGGAAAGGCTCAACTCATTGTCGGGACGCACGCGCTGATTCAGGAAGGCGTGGAATTCAAAAAACTGTCGCTGGTTATCATTGATGAACAACATCGGTTTGGCGTTTTGCAGAGAGGAACTCTGATCAGCAAAGGGTTGAATCCGGACGTTTTGGTAATGACGGCGACGCCGATTCCACGAACGCTTAGCATGACGTTGTACGGCGACATGGATGTTTCGATTCTGGACGAGATGCCGTCGCAAAAGGGAAAAATCGTGACGAAACTCGTCAATGAAGATCGCATTTCAGAGGCTTATTATCTCATACGCGAACAGGTTAAAAGAGGCTATCAAGCGTACATCGTTTACCCGCTCATCGAGGAATCGGAAAAGATCGATCTGAAAGCCGCGACACAGGGATTTGAATACTTGAAGAGAAGCGTTTTTCCCGAGTTGAAACTCGCTTTACTGCACGGCGGAATGTCTTCGGCTGAAAAGGACGACATCATGCGGCAATTCATTGCCGGAACCGTGAACATTCTGGTGAGTACAACCGTGATTGAAGTTGGGATGGACAATCCAAAAGCGACGGTGATGCTCGTTGAAAATGCCGAACGGTTCGGACTGACGCAAATCCATCAACTGCGCGGAAGGATTGGCAGAGGGAAAACAGACGGCGTTTGTATTCTTGTCGAACGTAAACGCACAGACATTTCGCAAAGGCGTCTGCAGACGATTCTCGCGACGACCGACGGCTTTGAAATATCGGAGGAAGACCTTAAATTACGCGGGCCCGGCGAATTCTATGGCGCGCGCCAGCACGGGTTTCCCAAAATGAAAATTGCCGATTTGATAACTGATAAGGAACTGCTGAAAGTGGCGCGGAATGAAGCATTCGATTTGCTGAAATCCGATCCTCATCTCAGAAAGCAGGAAAACGCGCGGGTGCGGAATCACCTGCTGACTAATTATTCTGAATATATGGGCTTTGTAAATATTTTATAGAGGTCGTAATGGCGAACGAAAAAATGGATAAAAACCAGATGCTTTTTGCGGGATTGCTCCAATCGCTGGTAGCGAGTGGCTGGATTTATCTTGGCAAACGGCAAAATACGGCGACTGCAAAGGTCGAGGTTAATCTGGATGAAGCCTCTTTTACGATAGACATGATCGAAATGCTAAAGGAAAAAACGCGCGGCAACCTGACCGATGCCGAAACACAGGTTTTGGAACGTTCACTGTCCGAGCTGAAAATGAATTTTGTTGAAGAAAAACTAAAAACAGAGAAAAATAAACCTGAATCTCCGTCTGAAACGTGAACTGAAAATACATGGAAAGTCAAAGGGAAAACATGAACTATTTCAAAGAAAATAAGGAAAAGACGATTCTGGCGATTCTGACATTTCTGTTCAGCTTTATCGTCTATTTGGATACAATTTCGCCGACAGTTTCCTTCTGGGATTGCGGCGAATTTATCGCAACGTCGTTCACGCTTGCCGTTCCGCATCCTCCGGGCAGTCCGCTGTATCTTCTGATTGGGCGGTTTTTTTCGATGATACCGTTCAGTTCCGACATCGCATTTCGGGTAAACATGATTTCGCCGATCGTCAGCGCTTTAGCCGTCATGTTTCTTTTTCTCATCATTGTGCAATTGTTAAAAAGCTGGGGAAATCCGCAACAGCCGCTTCATAAAATAGCCGTTTATGCGGGCGCTTTCGTTGGCGCGATGACATTCGCCTATTCCGACAGCCATTGGTTTAATGCGGTCGAAGCGGAAGTTTACGCGTTTTCTACTTTTTTAACCGCGATTGTCGTCTGGCTCACGCTGGTCTGGGAGGAAAAATCCGACAAGCCGAGACATGAACGCTATTTGCTCATCATTGCATATATTATCGGTTTGGCGACGGGTATTCACTTGCTGAATCTGCTGACGATTTTCTTTATCGCGCTGATCATTTATTTCAAAAAGACGAAAATCTCTTCCATCTGGTGGTTGATCGCCGACATCATCATCGGCGTAGCAGTCGCTGGGTTGATTTTTCTGTTTTTCCTTCAATTTCGCCGCGTTACGTTTACCGTGCAGGCGATGTTAACGCTTGCGGTGGTTCTCGGTATATATATTCCACTTTATCGGAAAACGATCAATCTGCGCCTGAAAGAACACGCGCAGAATGTTCTGATGGCTTTCGCGGCGTCAGCCGTTTTTCTGGTTATCAACGGGGGCGTTATCCGCGGCTTGCCGACCGTTGCGGACAAATACGGCTTGAGCGTCATGGTTCTGGCGATTCTTGCCGTTTTCGGCGTCACGGGTTGGGCGATCGCGAAAAAGCACAATCTGTTATCGCTCGGACTCATATGTCTGACGCTGATCATCATCGGATATTCGTCCTACATGACGATCTTCATCCGGAGTGCTCAGAATCCGCGAATTGACGAGAACGATCCCGAAACGACGCATCAAGCGGTCGCCTATCTGGAACGCGAGCAATATGGCGAACGGTCGTTCACGGATATTTTTAATCGAGCGAAATGGAAACCGGAAGCCGAAAGCAAATACAAAAGGCCCGGCGTTTCGCAAAGCCTTGCCACGTGGAAATACTTCTGGAATTACCAAATCAATTATATGTACGTTCGCTATTTCAATTGGCAATTCATTGGCAGAAGTATCGATAAAGTCGATCCGTTCCAATTTTTCCTGCCGTTTCCGTTTCTCATTGGACTTTACGGGCTGATGGTTCATTTCGGGAAGGACAAGAACAAAGCATTGTCTGTGATGGCGCTATTCTTATTTACCGGCTTGATGATCGTTCTCTATTTGAATCAGGACGATCCGCAACCGAGAGAGCGTGACTATTCATATGTCGGCTCGTTCTTCGCATTTGCCATCTGGATCGGCATCGGCGCATCGGTTATCATCAGTCATCTCACCAAACTGAAAAACGAAAAACTGCGGAAACCGTTAACGTATGTCGCGACCATTCTTCTGCTTCTTGCTCTGCCGTTGAATGTTCTTCGCGCCAATTATCATGAACATTCCCGGAAAGGGAATTATGTCGCGTGGGACTATTCATACAATATTCTCCAGACGTGTGAAAAAGATGGCGTCATCTTTACCAACGGCGACAACGACACTTTTCCGCTGTGGTATCTTCAGGAAGTCGAAGGCATTCGGCGCGATGTGAAAGTCGTCAATCTCAGCCTCCTCAACACACCGTGGTACATCAAACAACTACGCGATATTGAACCGAAGCTCTCTCTGGGCGGTATGACCGATGCAGATATCGACAATCTGGGCATCATTCCATGGAAGAAGACCGAAGTTAGATTAACGCCGCCGCCGAACAGCGCGCTTCCGCCGCTGAAGTGGGAACTCGAACCGACAATCATGGGACAAGGACTGCGCGTTCAGGATATCATGATCATGCAACTCCTCGAAGCGAACCAATGGAAGAGGCCTTTTTATTATGCCGTTACTGTTTCTCAAGATAATAAATTGAACATGGATCCATTTCTACAGATGGAAGGGTTGGCGTTCCGCATTCATCCGCAACCGGTCAAGCGTATCAACGCCGAAAAATTGGAATACAACCTCAACCACGTCTATCGCTACCGGAATCTCAACAATCCGAAAGTATATTTTGACGATAACGTTGTCAAACTCGTCGGCAACTACAGGAGCGGTTTTTTCCAATTGGCAGTTGAAAAATTATACAGTAGCGATCGCATGATGCGGAGAAGCGCCAGCGATCGGGACAATGTTTCGCCTCAAGTAACGAAGAACAAGGCAGAATTAGCTGCGATTCTGGATTCAATGGAAGTCAAATTACCGGAAAGCGTTCTGCCGATTGGCAATAAGGAAGTTTTTTTGCAGGTCGGGATGCTCTATTTTGAAGGTGGAAGAGAGGAAGAACTCATTCGCCGCCTTCATGAACTGATGGGTATGCCCGGGCAGACGATTCAGGATAAAATCCGTTACGCCAGCGTTTTTATTTCTCCGTTAAAGAATTATCAAGCGGCGCTGGAAATTTTGGAACCGTTGGAAAGCCAGAACAAAAATAGTCCGGAAATCGCCGGTCTACTCGTTAAGGCTTATGAAGAAATGGAAAATATTGATGGCGCCATCCGGGTTTTAGGTGATTGGTTGAAAGCGCATCCCGATGATCATGGCGCCGCGGCGATGAAAAGCACTTACGAGTCGAAGAAGGCAACATCCAAATCCGCCAAGCCGATCGGTAAATAAGGATAAGCGATTAGTTTAGTAAATTTGACAACATCCAAACCACTTGTTTCCGTCGTCATTCCGCATTACAACGGAGAGGATATTCTTCGGGATTGTCTAACATCGCTTGTCCATTCGACCGATATGCCTTTGGAAATCATTCTCGTAGATAACGCTTCTTCAGATAAAAGCGTTGAAGTGGTTCGCAGGGAATTCCCTGAAGTTCAAATTCTCGCTCTCGATAAAAATCATGGTTTTGCGGGCGGATGCAACGCAGGAATCCGTCAGGCATCTGCGGAATTTGTTTTAATTTTGAACAACGATACGATTCATCAAGCGGGATGGATCGAAGCCATGCTTCAGCAAATCCAGTCGTCGCCGGAGATCGCCGTCGTCCAGCCGAAACTTCTTTCGTACCAAAATCGTCGGTTATTCGATTATTCCGGAGCCGCCGGAGGCGAGATGGACATGTTAGGGTTTCCGTTTGCCCGCGGGCGAATGTTCGAGACGATCGAACCGGATGACGGACAATATGATTCCGGATCGAACTGTATTTTCTGGGCGTCTGGGACTGCGTTTTTAGCGAGACGACAGGTTCTGATCGACGCCGGTTTATTTGACGAAACATTCTTTGTGCATATGGAAGAAATCGATCTCGAGTGGCGCTTACAATTGATGGGATACTCAGTGGTTGTAGAACCCAAAGCCGTTGTCTGGCATCGTTCCGGCTATACGCTCGGCGCCGATTCGCCATTTAAAAAATATCTTAATCATCGGAATAGCCTGCTGATGTTTCTCTCGAATTTCAGGCTTCCGCTGACGCTTTATCTGACTCCGCTACGAATCGCCCTCGACGATATAGCGCTGGTTTTCTCGCTGATAAAAGGCGATTTCGGGCGAGCGTGGGCGATTCTCAAAGCGCACGGCTGGATTCTTGCGCATCCCGGAGCCATTTACAGGAAACGAAAAATCGTCGCTTCGATCCGCCGAAAAGGCGACGGCGAAATATTACAGAGACTGTATCGCGGTTCATCCGCGCTAAGTTATTATCTATTGGGGAAAAAGACCTACGCCGCGCTGAAGTGTTAACGGCAACTATTTCTCGTTAGGAACTTTTTGGTAGGCATCTTTGTTGTCTGGGTCGAGCGCTATTAGCCGATCGATCTGTTCGGCAGTTCCATAATCTTTCAGCATTTTGATCAAATCTCGTGCATGAGCATCCAGGAAAATATGCGTGTAACGTTCGCGGGCATTTTCCTCAAACATCGCTGTAAGATTTTTCAGAAAACGATCGATAGCCGGTGAAATTTCTTCCATTTTTTCCTGATCAATTAAATCGACGATCATCCAATAACTGTATTTACTCAGACGATAGTTCCTGACTCGGAGAAGTTCGTCTAAATCCGTTAAACGGTCTTTCCAGCCCCACGTTTTGTCGGAAGCCTGCGCGCGGGTGGCTACGTCTCTGGCTTTTTCGTAAGCGTTATTTCCGCCGAGCGGCTCGTAGGTGTCGAGTTCGGCGGCGATCATCATCCATGCATAGAAATCCAGAACGCTCAGCAGGGAATGCGCCATTTCGATGTGCCCGATCGGATCGTTTGTGTTGTAAACGAATTTGAACGATTTTTCGAAGAATCGGTTATCGGCGACTTCGTTGGAAATGAATATCTGAGCCGTGAAAATACGTTCGTAGCCGCTCGAGTTGACGCTCTGCGGGAACATGCTGATTTTCAGCGGAATGTCGATGCCGTACGAATTTTCGAACCATGCAAAGTTCTTGAAATAGGCAGGCATCATCTGTTCGAGCGTTTTAAGGTCGGCTCGCTCTTTTTCCGGCATGCGATCTGTGGAAATTTCGACCGTGACATTAGTAAATTGAGGCGTCGCTTGAAGGGCGAACATCAGTATAAATAGAGCGATGAACCACGTCTTTTTCATATCGAATCCTTTCGCTTGGCGCGTTCTGGGCAGAAAATAGGCTTTTTCTCGATCGGTTTCATATCTTGCATCGCAATATAACCAATTTGAATAAAAGTTGAAAAGCTCTAACTAATATTTTAGTTGAAAATCAGCAATTTTCTGTTTATTCTTACCGCAGAATCGATAGATCATGAAATGGAGATGATATGTTTCGACGAAAAATTTACATCCGACCTGTTCAACTGTCCCGGTTTTTAACAATCGCAACGATATTTCTGCTGATTTCCAGCGAAACGGTTTTTGCGCAAAAGCGATTGACGAAAGAGCCGCGACCGTCATGGACGGAAAAAATAATACCCGGCTATTTCGTCGGCATGTCCAACAGATATTCCGATGAAGCCGAAGCGCGGACGAACGCGATCAACGACGCCAAGCGGCAGATCATCGAATCGCTGGGTGTTATCATCAACAGCGAAACGAAGGATTCCATCATCGAAAAATCCGGCAAGACGACCTCACTGGACGCTTTTACGAGTTCAAGCGTAAAGGTCATTTCCAAAGCCATCATCTCTGTTTCTCCAGAAAAAGTGTTTGTCGAGCAATGGCAGGAAGATTCGGGAAGAAAAGCGCAGATGACATTTCAGGCTTTCGTGCTTGTTCTGTTTTCCGAAGAATCTCATCGGGCATTCATGAAGGAAATGATGGATGAAACGATGAATATTAGCGGAATGCGGCTCACCGAGTCGCTCGATCTGGCGCGTGGCGGAAACGTGTTTCTCGCGATCCGGCAAATTCGGGAAGCACAGACAAATTTTACGCCGATACTTTCGCTGACCGGCCTTTCGCCGACGCTCGTTTCTCAGATCAAATCATTCAGCGAAGGTTATAAAGCGTTGGCTGACGCGATGCAGGGAAGCATTACCATCGAAGGTTCCGGCGAGAAACAACCGGTCAAACTCGGCGCGGCTCTGGAACAACCGCTAACCGTATCGGTTTTCTGGACGGAAAGCGCCAAACGTCATCCGATTCCCAATTTGCCGGTCGATTTTTCGTTAGTACAGGGGAAGGCGACGTTCACGCCGCAGGGACAAACGGACGCGTCGGGCAAGGCGATCTGTGAAGTCCGAAACATCGAATCGGCGGGGAAAATCGTCATTCAGGCGAAAGTCCGTTTCCCGGAAGAATTTAAGATCGCACAGGACACGCATACATTCAATCTTTTACCGGAAAATCGCGTCGTCGTAAAGATCATCGAAACCAACATCGGCAAACCGGTTCAGATTTCGTATCTCGAAAACGCGCTGATGGGAAAATTTACCGGCGCGGGCTTTACCGTCGTAGAAAACGGTTTGTTTCAGAAGTTGACGCCGAACGAGATTGAAACCGGTAAACCGGAAATGATCTTCGAGACGGCGAAAAACACCGGCGCTGATCTGGTGATCGTCGGAACGGTTTCTTCCGGTCAGATCAACAAAGTACAGGAAGGGTTTTATTTCGGTCGAGCGCGCGGCTCGCTGAAGGTTTTCAATATTCAGAAACAGACGGTCGTCGGGAACTATCTCGTCGAGGAGAAGAATAGCGGCAATTCGGAGGAAAACGCCGGGTCGAAAGCCATCACAAAAGTCGGCGATCTGCTGGTTCAGAAACTAATGACCGAAATGGGGTTATGAAAAGTAGCCGCGGAGATTTATGAAAAAACCAGTTTTCGATCTGTCAAATATATCCCGTCATGTTTGAGAACCTGACGAAACTAATAAGGAGAAACCCTCCTCCTTTTATCGGCGGATAGTTAACAAGGGAAGATTCCGCGATATTACTAAAACAGGATTTTTATTCTAACGATAGCCGCGAATAATTACACCACAACTGGCATCTCTGGAAACACCGACCATCAGAGCAAAATCACCTTTAAAATCAGCACGATTACACGAGATCGTTCCAGACCAGTAAAAATCATCGTTGGTACTCCAATTTTGACCATTATAATGAGCCCATGAACCATCGGCGCATAATCCCATGATGTCGTTACGATCCTGTACAATCATGCTGGTTATCGGAGCGTCTGCAATAGCAGGATCTAATTCAGATGTATTTTTTTTAAAATCATAGACCCACATTCCAGTAACTGTTTTGAAATAGGCTTTATTCTCAAACAATCCAACTCGATAAACAGAACCGTAAGTGCCTTCTGTTTGATTTGGATCATCCGTGTAATAGATAATTTGTCCATTTCCATCAATAAAATGCCATACACAACATTCGTAGGGGATTTTCAAATTATGGCCAACCACAAATACGTTTTTTCCATCCGGAGTACCTTCCACATCGACATAGCGAATAGTATTACCGGTTGGTATCCGCGAGAAAGTTTCACCATCATAATGGACAATCAGACCTTCCGAACCCACAAACCAGATATCACTCTCCGATGATCCCCAGACTCGATATAGAAATTCACCAGCCGAGTAATTTTGAATCCATATTTGTTTAGTCGTACTGCCATCATAGTAACAAATTGAACCTGGAGTGAGCCAAATGCTCGAATCTGAGAAACATTTTATTCCATTTGGTCGGCGGACTGTTCCTTCTATAAAACGTATGAGTTTCCATTCATTACCATCCCAGTGTGCACCAGAATAGGGTTCTTGCCAGACACCAGCAGAATCGTAGGTATAGGTATCCTCCAGTCGAATATCTCCCACTACCCAGACATTATTCTCGGAAATAATCTGTACATCATTTAAGCAAGTTGGATGTACCCCTATCCGATCGATTTCCCAGCGAAAATTGCTACTGGTTGTCTCGCGGGTATGAATCGTGACAATATTGCTTGAATCGATAGCCTTGTCATGTTTTAGATAATAGGCACGGAAAGAATATTCGGTTAATGGTTGAAGCCCATCGATACGCAGAACGGTATCGGAACCGATTATGCCATAAGACGGCGTGAATTCGATCTCTCCGTCGATGCTTTTTATGGAGATGTACTTTGAATTACTAGATTCAGTTAATGTTACACGTAAATCAACCCATGTGCAGAGATAATCCTCGACACTCAGGTCAATTTCATATTCCGGTTCGGTCGGACATTCCTGGCACGACATGGCGAGGACTGTGGTAAAAATAAGGAAGATCGTGAACATTGCGGTTTTGGCTTTCAAACCGTTCGTCATTTTTCCTTCACCTGTCACAACCATGGTTAAACCTACGAATGAATTCGTACAAATTCAAATTTCAAATTGGAGATTGAAAATTCGACGAGTTAGAATTAGAGCTAGTTTACCAAAACCAGTCTGGCAGAGCGAAAACTGGTTTTTAGGTTTCAACATTGCCTCCACTTTACCTCGATTTCCGCTTTTGTGAACGTTTTTCCCGACCGGATGCCGCAGATTTTCCAATCATGATTTAGAAAGGATTCAAGCAATTCCGGAGAATATTTTTCCCGAACGAGCTGATAAGCGCCGTTCTGTTTTTTACCGGTTCCGTAGAGAATTCCCGTCAGAAATAATCGCCGGATGAGCGAAACGCCTAAAAGTTTCTGGCTTTCCTTGCCGGAGACGCCCGTCGGAATGTGGATTTTATCGTCGTCGGAATCAATCTCGACCGATGGAAATCCGTCGTCGGCAAGGCTTTTTAAGAAGTTTACGATGCGGCAAATCCGGAAAAGCGTCATGGCAGAAAGCCGGTCGCAATCCGGCGTTTCAACCGGATAAAAACTGCTCCGGGAACAAAGCGTGGATTCGGGAACTTTTCCGGAATCTTGCAGCCGGTCGAAAACCAGTGTGCCGGGCACAAGGTAAAAAAGCGACGGACCGATCAGGCACGGCAAACCTGCGAGAAGAAGAATCGCGTTCAGGATTTCCGACGCTGTTTCGCCCGGAAGCCCGATGATGATGTAAGCGGTGACAGAAAGTCCGATACTGTGAGCGCTGTTGACGATTTCGATAAATTTCTTAGTTCCGAAAGGCCGCTTCAGGTTCGTCTGCATCGTTTCGCCGGGCGTCACCAACGAAACATTCAACGAGGAAAATCCCGCATGTTTCATTTTCTTCAATATTTCCGCGTCCAGATTCGATGCCGTAATACCGTTCATTGCCTGAATTGAGAGGTGAAAATCCGGAAAACGTTCGATGACGCCGTCAAGGAATTCGGTCAGCCAGCGCCGGTTTCCGCCAAAATGATCGTCTTCAAAATCGAAAGAGCGGATTCTGGTGGCGATCTTTTCACCCATTTCATCGAGAACGTTCGACGTAGAGCGAATCCGGTAGCGGTCGCCCATCGTTAGGTGGATCGAGCAGAATTCGCACCGATATGGACATCCGCGGCTGGCGATAATCATCGCGTGGCGTTTGCCGTTTATGAAATATTCCGGCGTCCCCGGCGTCTGAGCGTCAGCGAACGGAAGTGCGTTCAAATATGCGATCCATTCGACGGGATTGCGAACGATTTCGCTCCCGTTTTGCCAGACAAGATTGGGAACCGAATCAAAGTTCGGCGAATTTTTTTCCAATTCGTCCAGCAGACGTTTCGTAGCGATTTCACCTTCGCCGAAAATGACGAAATCTGCGCCGATCTGAAGATAATTTTCAGGTCGGACGGAAGCATCAGCACCGCCGATAATAATGATCGCGGAAGGTTTTCTTTCACGAATCAGTTGAATGAGTTGAAAAACCGTTTCAGAATAAGTTGTGAACATCGCGGAAATCAGGAAAATGTCGAATTCGCTGGGAATTCGCCGCGCGATTTCTTCGTCCGAAAGTCCGAAGCGGTAAAATCGTTTGTACAGCGAAAACGGCGAGGCGTCGTCGGGATGATAAAACAGCGAAACATCTTTCAGCGCGTTGGGAAGAAAAACCGGTCGCGGTTTCGCGTTCCGCAAGTCGATCAGTGTTGGATGAAATTCGCGAATCGCGGCGGCGATGGACAGCAAACCCAATGGATAGTTGCGGATCGGCGTTCCGTAAAAATCTTCGATCGGCGGCTGGATCAGGCAAACGATTTTATCCACGATGAAAACTTACTCAATCCGGTTCAAGCCGCGAAACTGATTTTTCAATAAGACGGTTGCGCCGAAAAGTATTCTGTCTTAATTTATTTTGATGATCGCCGCAACTATCCATATCGACGCCTTTTCGATGATCTCGAAAATCATCGAAAAGGCAGACCAATCTGAAGTGGTTCTGCAATTGCGGAAGGAAATTGCACGAATTGCCGCCGCAGAATTTTCCAGCCGGGACGAGCAGTCTGAAATTTAGGATCGTGCGGAAAGTATTCTGGACGATTTTATCCAACAGACCGAAAAATATAAACCCGATTCGATAACCGTGACTGCCACTGGTTATCTGATGGATTCGCAGACATTGAGGAATCTGAGGTTGTTTTTAAAAGAGCGCGGTTTCCCGCCGCCGCAAATATTGACGCCAGAAATAGAAAGCAAAATGTTCTTGCCCGTTGATCTCTTAACGAGCGAAGAAGATTTTTGTGTTATACGTCTCGGCGAAGGCGATTTTCACATCGATGCGGGGACACGGCGAAGCATTCAAATGATCCTGACGTTGCAATTGGGATTGTGTCGTATTTCCGACCAATTTTTGTGGAATTCGACGCCGGCGCCGGAAGATTTAATCGGATTGCGTCAACATATTTCGGATGAATTGGAACGTTTTCGATGGGTTTCCCGCTCGGGAAAATTTATCTGCGTCAGCGACGCGGTTATGGCGTTATGGAAGTTTGCTTATCCGGAAATGGAAAGGTCAGTTGTTCGGGAAATCTTCCTGACGCTTGCTGATGTTCAAAAGATTATTACTGAAATTTGTAAACTTTCGCCGACGGAACTCCGTCGCCGCATAAGCGATCCGAATTATCAATCGTTGTTATTGCCGACCGCGATTTTAGTTGAGCATTTGCTCAGGCACTTCGATTTGGAACGGATCCATATTCTGCCGCTTTCGATTTACAGCGTTTCGTAAACTAACGGAGGCGGAGCGATGGGGATTTCGGAAAAACCGTATGCTTCACGAATAGCTGATTCAGCGTGTTTGAACGCGTTTTCGTTGGTAGCATAGACGATCGCCAGCGGTTCTCCGACGGATACAAAATCGCCCAACTTCTTTTCGATGACGAGTCCAACTTCCGGTTGAATTACGTCCGTCAGCGTTTTTCGACCGGCGCCGAGTCCCAGCGAGATCATGCCGATCGACGTGGTTTCGATGTGAGCGATATAACCGGATTTTTCCGAAAGAACTGGCGCGGTATGTTTGGCTTTCTGGTATTTTTCAGGCTTTTCGATCAATGAAACGTCGCCGCCTTGTGCGGAGACCATCATCAAGAATTTCTCATAAGCGGATCCAGAATCAATCGCCCGGCGCAGAGTCGTTTTGGCGTTTGTCAGATCGGTTTCGAGTCCGGAAAGGATCATCATCCAGCCGGTGAGAATCAGCGTCAATTCGACAAGATCGACAGGTCCGCCGCCTTTCAGGACGTCGATGCATTCGAGCACTTCCAACCAGTTGCCGACATTTTTTCCGAGCGGTTGATTCATGTCCGTAAGCAGGGTGACGACTTTCAAGCCGAAATATTCGCCGACATTTTTCAACTGGCGGGCGAGCCGTTGTGTGTCTTCATAATTTGCCAGAAATGCTCCGTTGCCGGTTTTGACGTCAAGAACCAGTCCATCGATGCCTTCGGCGATTTTCTTACTCATGATACTTCCGCAGATGAGTGGAATGGATTTGACCGTCGAAGTCACGTCGCGCAGAGAGTACATTTTACGGTCGGCGGGAACGAGATCGGGCGTCTGACCGCCCATCGCGAGCCGGTTTTTTTTAACAAGATTCTGGAATTCGGCGCGGGAGAGATTGACGTTAAAACCGGGGATGCTTTCGAGTTTGTCCAGAGTCCCGCCGGAATGTCCGAGACTGCGCCCGGAGATCATCGGCACGACGCATCCGACGGATACGGCGAGTGGCGCCAGAATCAGCGAAACCTTGTCGCCGACTCCGCCGGTGCTGTGTTTATCGACTTTGAATTCAGTGACATCAGATAAGTCAATTACTTTGCCTGAATGAAGCATTGTATCGACGAGTGTGATCGTTTCGGCATCGGTCATTCCGATGAAATTGACCGCCATCAGCCACGCCGCCATCTGGTAATCCTGGACTGTGCCTTTGACGTAGCCACGAATAAAGTCGTCGATCTCTTCCGGTGTGTGTTCCAGTCCGTTTTTCTTTTTTTCGATAAAATCAGTAGGAATCATCTATTTCTATCTCCGTTTTTGTGGAATGTTTTTTCATATAAAAAGCATCAAACAGGGGAATTGTTTTGTACCGATAATCGAATCTTCCCTATTTTTTCCGACTGAAAAATCGGAATATTTTGCGAAAATCCATTGTTTTTTGTTCGTGCGACGTGTAATAGATCAAATAAACGCCAATAATCAGGATGAGAAGATTTGGCATCCACATCGCCCAAAACGGTGAAATGATCACCATGTCGGCGAGTTCTTCTCCGCCGATGAGAAAAACGTAATAAAGCAGGAAAAATGCAATACTTAATGTTGCGGCGACGGCGATACCGCCTTTCCGCGTCATGACTCCCAGCGGCGCGCCGATGAGGACAAACATGATACATGCGAAGGGAATCGAGAATTTCTTCTGGATTTCCACATTGTATTTGTTGATTTGTTTCTGGTAGCTAAATGCAAGTCCGGATTCGCCTTTGACTCGGTTTTTCAGGGCATTCAAATGGGCGTTTTTCTGCATCGCTACGAGCGGCGACAAAGTTTGAGAGTTTTTTACTTTTTCCGACTCGATGATCTTCTCCAAAGTTTCTATCTTAGCCGGCGCTTTACGTCCCAGTTCGCTCATGGTGAGTTTATTGATCTTGTAAAGGATTTTCTTATGTTCCTCCGAAAATTTGGCGATCTCTTTCCGCATCATGGAAATATTCATCTCGCGGTCGCCTCTTCGGGCGGTATCGCGGCGCTCCAGCATCATGTTATCAACGGGAATTGCGATTCGGTGTTTTTTGAAATCGATGCGCCGATAATCTGACATATCCTCAAGATTGAGTTCGTGGATTTGTCCAGAGAACAATGTGAAGAGGATCGTGTTGCCGTCAACGGCAAGAAACCCGCTGTCTGCATAGATTGTTGTCTGTGTATCGTACTGATTTTTGTTATAGATGGTGATTTGCCGGAGCAGTTCGCCCTTTTTTGACTTGACGTAGATCGAATAATCCGGAATATCGTCCATAAAATATCCCGGTTCGATGGTTAATCCGGGACGGAGACGGTAAATGTCTCCCGCCAAAAGTCTCGCTTTGTGATTGAAATCGGGAAGAATATTATTGCTGAAGTAGACCATGAATACGGCGACAACCGTTCCAAAGACAATTCCCGGTCCAAGAACCGTGAAAAAACTAATGCCGCTGGCGCGCATGGCGGTAATCTCGTTGTCTTCGGCAAGACGTCCATAAGCCATGAGCGATGCAACGAGAACCGCCATCGGAACTGACATGGCGATGATCCAAGCCAGATTCAAATATAGAAATTCGATCAGGACGCTGAATTGCAATCCTTTTCCGAGGAGTCTGTCAACAGATTTCAGGAGAAAATTGACCAGCAGAATGAACGTTACGACACCGATCGCGAAGAGAAACGGGAAGATCAGTTCACGGTAAATATAACGGGCGCCGATCCAAGCACCACTGAAGGCAGATATTCTTTTTACGCAGGTTCGGACGAAATTTCTCACGGATGCAAATATACAGAATCGCCGGGACTTTTTACAAATTGAATTATCGGAGGTATGTTTGCGATAAACGCGAACCGTGACAATATTTCTATTGAATATCATAGAAGACTTGCTTAAACTTTTTCAGATGGAAAACTCAAGAAAATCACAAGGAATCTCCCGATGCGACTTCAAAAGGTAACGGTTATCTGGTTAAGCGCGCTTGTGCTAATGACCTGTGCGCCGCGTAAAAGTGAAAAAAGCCCGACGATCCGGTTTTCCAATCCACGAACACTGATCGAGAAGGTTCAATCCGGCTATGTTATCGTTCCGCGCTTCAATCCCGATGCTCAGTCAATCATCTTCAATGGTCGGCTCGGCGGTGACTATTCCGACTGTATTTATCTCGTTGCCGTAAGCGGTAGCGCGCCCGAAAAATTGTACGAATCCGACGAAGACCTGTACTTTCCGTCTATGTCGCCGGATCAGAAGCAGATCGTCTTCAGCAAAGGCCTTTCGCGCCATTTGAATGTTATGAATCTGGACACAAAGGCTGTCACGGCGTTGCCGGTTTATGGAAGTTCGCCAACATTTTTAAACGACAACGAGACGATTTTATATTCCAACGTTATCGACGGGAACCTGAACCTGTTTAATGTTCCTTCCAGTGAAAACCGTGAAATCACCCAATCATATCTGACGGCGAACTCCTATCCTATTCTTATGCCTGATCAGGGTTCGGTTGCGTGGATTGAAAATATCCGTCAGGGATTGTTCCGAATCAACCAATCGCCGATAGATTCACTGTTCATCACGCGAGTTTTTCAATTTTACGCTCCGGTTTTATCCATGACTTGTTCGCCGAGCGGGCAACTTTTTTTTCTAACAAATCCCGACGGTTCGGTTTCTAGTGTCCGAACTGGCGATACGACAGCCATCAATGTCATTATCGGTGATGAAAAGTATAAAACGGCGATCCGCCATTACGCGCAATTCGTACATTGGTCACCCCAGGAGAATCGGGTGGTTTATGTCGGAGATCAGGCGGATAAAAACTCATTTCGGACGCCTTACCTGCAGACTGGAATGTTCACTGGAAGCATTACGATCGCCGATGTCGTTCTTGACGGAATCAATTCGGCGGACGTGTTTCAATCGCCGCCTGTAAAAGGAACTTATTTCTTTCCGGTGAAAAAGATCAACGAATTGCCGAGAACATTTCAGCCGATCAGCCGGAACAATCCGCCGCGAATTATCTCGGAGCCGCCGGAAAAAACGTACGACGGGGATTTGTTCCTGTATCGCATTCAGGCAGTTGAGATTGATCTTTACGATAATTTGCGCTATTCGATGGTTGCTGGTCCGTCGAACACGGAGTTGTTAGAAAAAACCGGAATGCTGATTTGGTTACCACCTGACACGGGCTATTTTCACTTTAATGTTGCAGTCACAGATAATCGCGGTGGAGAAGACAGCCAAGAATTCGATGTTCAGGTGTTGCCGACTCCGGATTGGCGACAGGTTTCGGTTTTTTCTAAGAAGCAAACGCCTGTTTCCGAATTCAGCGCCGGGATGTTTTTCGTTGATAAGGATCAGGATGGATTCTTGACGCCTGGCGAATCCTGTCAAATTCTTATCGATCTCCGGAACAATCTGCCGGAACCGGAAGAAAATGTCAAACTCCAGTTGCTGATTTCAACCGAACCGAATGAAATCGAATGGGGCGACTCGCTGGTCTATTCCCGTCTTGAAAATAATATTTGGAACCGTTTAAGCGTTCCGATTCGCGGATCGGAAAGCCTGCGCAACCGTCCGATCGTCATTCGGGGGATTCTGGAAACGCGGCGCGGAATCCGGATGTTGCCGGCAAATTTGATCATTACAGGTAAAAATCCTCGCTCAGGGAAAAAATAAAATGGAACCTTTTAGCAAGTTCGTTTGTCAAACAAATGAGAGTTACTTGAATTCGATGAAACAGATGGGTAAATTTGGGCCGATGAAAGAGAGGCTAAAAATGAAACGCAACCTATTGATTTTTGGGGCAACGTTGACCGGCGTTTTCTTCCTTTCCGGTTGCTATACGAAATTTGCGGAACCGATTGTCCGTCAGGAAATCTACGAACAGGCGGAATCCGATACCGTTATTCTGGATGATCAGTCCTTTGAAAATTACAGTTTTGATACGTCAAATTTGAACGATTACAATACAGGTTACCGAGACGCTTACCAGGATTTTCTGCGCACAAACCTTTGGTATGGTTACAGCGCGAATCCACGGATGTATTTTTCTTATCGCTACGGGTATTATCCGAACAATTCCTATTCCTTAGGTTATTACGATCCGTGGAGCTATGATCCGTTTTACGATTGGGATTACTATCGGTATTATTCCTATTACGGCGGTTACTACAGTGGATATTACAATCCTTACTATGGTTGGTACGGTGGCGGCTATCGCGGCCATTACAATCACTGGTATTACTACAGTGGCGGAAGTGGAGAAACGGTTGCCAAAGGACCGGATCAGATAAAGGCCCAATGGCATGCTAAAGAAACTCCTGTTAGTGGCAGTCGGGCTTCCAGTAACGCAAATAGTTCCGATTTTCAGAACACGATTTCCTATATGCCGTCATCTTTCCAAGCCAGCAGTACAACTTCTGCTTCCAATACTAAGACGGCCACGACTATAACCGGTTCCAGTTCGCAAAAAGCACATTCGACATCAAAAAATCCAGCGGACAAAACCACGACTGGAGAATCCATTGTTGGATTCCAAACAACTCTGACGCCGGCTACGGCGCCTCATACCACTATTATCCGAAAAAATACAGGCTCCCCAACTAGTTCGAAAGCCACATATACAAATAAATCCGGTTCGTCCCATGCTACTACTAGTAAGCGCTCCACTTCGAACTCAAAATCTTCGAGTTCCAATAGCTCGTCGTCAAATCCTTCGAGCAGTTCCAGCAGTTCGAACAGTTCGAGTGGTTCCAGTAACTCGAGTAGTTCTAGTACTTCCAGCAGTTCGTCATCCAATTCGAACAGTTCATCTTCCAACTCCGGAAGTAGTTCTTCATCGAGCCCTTCTTCTTCACCTAAAGCTCATAGCAGTTCTTCTAAAAGCAATCATAAATAGGAAGTCGTAATATGTCATCTTTTCGTAAGGTTATTCCCGCCTTAGCGGTTATTTTCTTTCTGATTCATTCAAACGGCTTTGCCCAGCAATTTGATGAGGTAATGAGCAGTGAAGCGCTTCGTCCTTTCTGGAGTGTTTACGGCTTTGGCGCCTCCGCGTTTACTCTACTGAATAATTCACAACTAGCGACGGATATCTCGTCAACGCAATATAATCCTGCTTTTCTGACCAACATCAAACGTCCGAAAGCCAGTATAACCGGCAAGAGTTTTTCTGTCAAACAATTATCTACTTTGGCTGATGTCGGAAAGGAATATTCCGCTTCATCGAGTGAATCCTACATTGACTACATTGGATTTGCTTATCCGTTGCCGGTTTATCAGGGAAGTTTTGTTTTGTCCGCCAGCTATACTCCAGCGGCATATTATTACTCGTCAGCCACCAGCAAGGGAATCACGGGAACCACATTTTACGATGAAGATGATAATCCGTTTATTGTGGATACTGATCTGGAGTATAATGTCCGGGAAACTGGCTCAATTGATGTTGTCAGAGTAGCCGGAGCAACGGAATTTATGAAAAATGTAAACATGGGCATGTCGCTGAATTTTTATAGTGGTGAACGGAACTATCAGGCGACCGAAACCAGTACGGATGTCCATAACTTAATTGGTGACAGTTCCATCGTTTACAATCAGAATATCAAACCCAGTTATTCCGGCGTCAACGCGGATTTCGGTCTGTGTTTCCAATCGGACAACTATAAACTTGGACTGCGCATATCGGCTCCACTGAATCTGTCCATTCGCGAGGTCAGAGAAAGGACGCAAGAATATACAGACGACGAGGATACATTAACTACTTACCTTGACACCTATGATTTCAAGTATAAATCCCGTTATCCGCTGGAAATCGGGAGTAACTTTGCGATCAAGATCGCCAAAATTACATTAGGCATGGACATTGTTTTTCATAATTGGCAGAAGATCGAAGTTGATCTTCTGGAAGATGAGACCGCCATCAACCGCGACCTCTACTGGAATCTGCGTAACACAACGGATATCAGCGCCTCGATTGCCATTCCTTTCGGCAATTCGCTGTCGACGCGCTTTGCTTACCGCAGGGTACAGTCACCTTATGCCGATCTTAAAGACAGCGACGAAGAATATTATCATGTCATCGGCGCAAACGTTGAAACCATTCTGAACAGATCTCTTATTATCGGTTGCTCATATCAGCGCGGTTTCGGCAATCTGTCCAATTACTATCCGTACTTCGAGACGACAACCAAGCAGAAATATACCGAAGACCGTCTGGCATTATCGCTGGCGGTTTTATTCTAAATCGCCTTGGGATCGATGCGAATACACGGCTGGTTACTGCTGTTTTGTTTCCTTGCATTGACGCAGTATTCAGTCGGGGCTGAAACGCCGCGCATTTTTCATGCTTCGCCGGACTCGCTTCAAAATGCTCGAGCGGATTCGGTAGAATGTATTCTGCAAAGCGGCGATCTGCAAATTCGAAAAGTGAGCATTTTCATCCGCAACGACCGGTGGGAGATGTTTAGAGAGCGACCGATGGAATATCGAAGCGGGCGTTATGTTTACGACATCGATCCAGAAACGGCTACGGGACAATATCTACTCTACTTCATCCTCGTCGAGTTCGGCGATTATTCGGTCGTCGCCAGTCCGGCAGAATCGCCGGAAAAGCAACCGCATCGCGTGCCGCTGGTTTCCCATGTGAAAAAGATGAATAATCCAGCCGAAAGTCGTTAAATTGATTGTAGAATTACGTAAGTTCTGATGTTCATTATCAATTTAGGAATCTGAGAATGGTCAAGAAAATCCCAATCCTTATACTGAGTTTGGCGATGGCAGTGATGGCAACGCAGGCCATTTCAGCCGCCGAAGTGCGCGTTCTGGAACTCGATGGCATCATCAACCCGGTCGCCGCATCCTACATTCACGATAATATCTTACAGGCAGAAGAAGATAACGCTGAATGTATGATCATCCAAATGGATACGCCCGGCGGATTGATGACTTCCATGCGCGACATCATCAAGGACATCCTGAACTCCAAAGTTCCCGTTGTTGTTTATGTTTTTCCGCGCGGCGCGCAAGCCGCATCGGCGGGCGTGTTCATCACGGCATCGGCGCATTTTGCGGCGATGGCGCCCGGTACGAACATCGGCGCGGCGCATCCGGTCACGATGGGCGGAGGCGGATTTGGCGGAGAGAAGCCTGATTCAGCCGGAACGGAAACGATGATGGAAAAAGTGACCAATGACGCGGTTGCTTTTATCCGAAGCATCGCTGAACAACGCGGGCGGAACGCCGACTGGCTGGAGCAATCCGTCCGGAAAAGCGTATCGATTACCGAAACCGAAGCGGTTAAGAAACATGTCGTAGATCTCGTTGCCAAAGATAGGGATGAATTGCTGGAATGGTTAGACGGGAAAACCGTCAAACTCGCCGCTGGTAAAAAGACGATTCACACGAAAGATGCTACAATCGTCGTTCGACCACTTGGCATCGCGCGGAAAATTCTGGACATCATCAGCGACCCGACCGTCGCTTATCTGCTGTTGATGCTTGGCTTCTACGGCATTTATTTTGAATTTGCGAATCCGGGCGCGATCTTTCCCGGCGTGCTGGGTGGGATTTTTCTGATTCTCGCCTTTTTCTCGTTTCAGATTCTGCCGATCAATTATGCCGGACTGGCGTTAATTGTCGTTGGCATTGTTTTATTCATCTTAGAAGTAAAGATCGTCAGTTTCGGACTTTTGACGATCGGAGGAATAATTTCTATGCTGTTAGGTTCCATGATGTTGATTGATGTGACCAATGCGCCGAAGGCGCTGTTTTCCATTTCACTGTCTGTGATTATTCCCATTGTACTTTTCTCAGCGGCGTTTTTCATCGTCGCGCTGATGTTGACGGTTAAAACACACCAGCAGAAACCGACGACGGGGAAAGAAGGTTTGCTCGAAGAAACTGGCATTGCCCTGACCGATGTTTTTCGGAGCGGAATGGTTGCCGTGCATGGCGAATACTGGCAGGCGATTTCGGACGAACCGATCGAAAAAGGAAGCCGCATTGTCGTTCGGACGGTTGACCGGATGACGTTGAAAGTCGAAAAAATATTGATTGAGTCGTAAGTTGATAACATAAAAAAGGAGTGCAACATGTCCATTTCCACCATTACCATTGTCGTTTTAATCGTGCTGTTTCTTTCCAGCGCGATCCGCGTTCTCAAGGAATATGAACGCGGCGTCATCTTTCGTCTGGGTCGTCTGGTCGGCGCCAAAGGCCCCGGAATTTTCCTGATCATCCCCGGCATTGATAAGATGATCAAAGTTAGTCTGCGAACCGTTGTGCATGATGTGCCGGCGCAGGACATTATAACGAAGGATAATGTATCAGTCAAAGTCAATGCCGTCGTCTATTTCCGTGTCATCGACCCCAATAAAGCCATCGTGGAGGTTGAAGATTATCTGTACGCCACGTCGCAATTGAGCCAAACAACGCTCAGAAGCGTTCTCGGTCAGCAGGAACTTGACGATCTGCTTTCCGGCCGGGATAAGATCAATGCCGAACTGCAGACGATTCTCGACATACACACCGATCCGTGGGGCATCAAAGTGTCGCAGGTCGAGATCAAACATGTCGACCTGCCGCAGGAAATGCAGAGAGCCATGGCCAAGCAGGCAGAAGCCGAACGCGAGCGCCGCGCCAAAATCATCAATGCCGAAGGCGAATTTCAAGCATCTGCGCGCTTGCTGGAAGCTGGTGACATACTGAATAAGCAACCCGTCACCATTCAACTGCGTTTCCTCCAGACGTTACGGGAGATCGCTACGGAAAATAATTCGACCATCATCTTCCCGGTGCCGATCGATCTGTTTACGCCATTCATTAAGTTGATGGAGAACAAGGTAATCGAACAGAAGTAAGTCATCAGTTGTCAGTTCCCGCGCCGATGGCGGGGTTTGTCATTTAGACATTAGTTTGACAGGTCGATTGGGCCTGTCCGCCTCTGGCGGATTGATTCGGTTGGATTACGTAGATTAGAGACGACTGAAATCTGAAAGTGTCAATGCCAGATGAAATGCTTCTTCACTCTGAATCCTACCATCGTTGATAACGCGTGTTCTGTGGTTAATCTTGATTGAGTTTCTCCGCCCATGACGGATAAAACAGTTGTTGATGGAATTTTCTGCGACCTGAACCCAGCCACTAGCAGTGGCGGCGTGCTCCGCGGTTAATTTTGATAAAGTCGGGCGGAATTTGGGATGGGAAATGGATCGGGAGAGAATCTATACATTTGATATCGTCAAAGGCATCGCTATCCTGTTTTTGATTCCGATGCATTCTCTGATTTATCAGATCGGAAAGAACGATCCGTCGCTTTTCGATCCATTGATGTCTGCGATTCCAGAAGAGGTCATTTTCCTTCTCGCCCCAGTGATCGTTTTATCGTTATGGGGACCGATATTTACCCTGATTACCGGCGCAAATATCGCTTACGGTTTTCTGCGTGTGTATCGGCGGGACCCGAATCAAAGTTCTGCTTACATTCTTAGAAGGGTTTTATCCGCCGTCTTGCTGATATTGATCAGTCGGTTAACCGTGTTCATTTTCTCAGGTGGCATGTTCGAGAATGGAACTTTTAGCCTTTTCAACTTCAAGATTCGCTACTATGCCGACACGCTGGATTCCATCGCTTTGACAGGTATTATCGTGCCGGCATTCATTTTATTCATCATCAATAAAATGAAATCGAGAAAGTCTGCCGATCCGGATTCGAATGTCGTAAAACCTCGGCATATTTATGTTGGACTGGCAATCATCACGTTGATCTGGTTTGTGTTTACTCCGATCGTGCATGCCGTAAAGCCCCATGTCTTCGACGAACTGACCAGACGCAACTGGAAACTGCCGCTGATGGTGTTTGGTAAAATGACAATGGGACGCTTCCGTTTTTTCCCAATCCTCGGGTTTGGATATGTTGGCGCTATTATTGGCTCTGCCATTCAGTGCAACGAAAAATTTCACAAGATTCGCCAAACCGCCGTGTTGTTCTTTGGCGTCACACTCGTTTTCTTTCTCATGTGGGTTTTTGTCGCTGATAATCCGTTCGAAAATATCATGTCGGACAACATTCCAATCATAATCCAGATAATGAACCTCGGAGCGATGACCTTTGCGACGATCCTGATGCTGGGATACTATGACTATTGCCGACCTGAGCGGCGGCTTCGCCGGATCGAGAAGACTTTAACCATCCGGCGCTTCAGTATTGTTTCTCTGACAATTTATATCACTGAATCTATTTTGGCGCACGGCGTTTATTTGTTTTTCGAGCAATTCTGGAAAGCCGCTGTTTCATACGTTAATCAGATTCCTCTACTGATATGGGATGCGACGCAGATTTTCGTTTTTATGGCAGTCGTTTTCCTAATCTGGATCATTATCGTGCGATTGTGGGAAAAGGTTGACTTCATATTTTCATTAGAGTGGATCACGATCAAAGTCATGGCGCTGTTTTCAGGCAATAAAAAAGCGCGCATCGATTCGCATAAGATTCTGTACGGCGGATAGGAAGTTCCGGGTTTCGTGTTCTGTGAAACCAGTTTTTGTGTCGTCATACTGGTTTTGGATTATAATCCGGTGGTCAAACCCAGAACTCGGAACCTTGGACCCGAAATAGAAATGCCCAATGACTATTGCGTCCAACACAAAACCTGTTCGCCGCAGGCGGAGTTCGCTGTTTCTTATTATTTATCTAACAATCCTATTCAAGAGATTATCCATTAGTGTCCAATAAAAATTTGGCGCTGTTGCCAATGCGTGGTAAATTTACACAGATGTTTGAGATAAAATTAGCGATGAGCGCCCAAATGCAGAAGCGGATTAAACATATCATTTTAGAGATGCCGGAAATATTTTTCATCCTGTCCACAAAAGGCATTAAGGCGCGGATATGAGTTTTGAAAATTAGAGACTAGATATTTGAGTAGTTACTACGAGAAATATTTCAGCGAGCGGCAACGGAACGCAGGGGGAAATGAAAACCTTGATTTTATCATGTTGCCGAGAAGTCCGAATGGCTATAGGACGGCTTATGAGATGTTTTCGGATTTTTACCGGTTATATTTGCTCACTCGTCCCGAAGTTTCAGGATGAGTTAAATGTTAAATCATTGTATTGAAAGGGAAAGAAATGGAAAAGTATGATGTAATTGTGGTCGGTGGCAGTGCCGCCGGATTGACAGCCGCACAAACGGCTCGTCGTCATTATCCGGACAAGCAAGTTTTGGTAATTCGCAAAGAGGAAAAAGTTTTGATCCCCTGTGGTATTCCTTACATTTTTGGATCGCTGGAAAGTCCTCTTGATGACCTGATTCCTGATGGGGTTTATGAGAAAATGAAAATTGATCTCCGGATCGAACGGGTGATTGACGTCGACCGAAAGGAAAAGATTATCAAGACGGATAAGGGATCATTTGGTTATGATAAATTGATTATTGGAACGGGTAGTTACCCGGCAATGCCTCCGACCCCAGGACACGACAAAGATGGCGTATATGCGATTATCAAGGAAATTCCATACCTGACAGAGATGCAAAAAAGGTTAAAATCAGCAAAAAATGTCGTGGTCATTGGCGGCGGTTTCATTGGAATCGAGATCAGCGACGAGATCAAGAAGTCCGGCGTTGAAAATGTCAGTGTCGTTGAGATCGAAGAGCACTGTCTTTCCCAGTCCTATGATGATGATTTTTGCGTGGAAATGGAAGAGCAACTCCGGTCTCGCGGCATTGTAATCTATACCGGATCAAAGATTGTTTCCATTGATGGCGGCGAGCAAGTGGAGAGTGTAACGCTTGCAGATGGGAAAAAGATTGTTGCGGATATTGTCATTTTGGGAATCGGAGCGGTCGCCAATGCCGATCTGGCGAAGAAAATCGGTCTGCGTATCGGATTGACCGGCGGAATCGTTGTGGATCGCGCCATGCGAACCAGCGATGCCAATATTTTTGCTTGCGGCGATTGTGCCGAGAAAGTTTCCTTTTTTGGTGGTAACTCTTCGGCGTTGAGATTAGCATCTATTGCGACGCTGGAAGCTCGGGTCGCCGGCGCCAATGTATTTGGCATTAAACGTGAAACGCCCGGTACTATCGGTGTTTGGGGAACCGCTGTAGGTAACTTGGCTCTCGGAACGGCAGGATTGACCGAAAAAATGGCGAAGGCTCACGGTTACAAGGTTATCAGCGCCGTGAACGAAAGCATCAATCGTCACCCCGGCAAACTCTCGGGTGCGGCGAATGTCAAGATCAAACTGGTATTTGGAGCCAATTCCGGTATTCTCTTAGGCGGTCAGGTGCGAGGTGATGCCAGTGTCGGCGAGATTATGAATGCGATTTCCGCATGTGTTCAGAATCGGATGACCGCCGAGCAGATCGCTATGTTTCAATCGGGAACTCATCCCATGATTACCGCCTCTCCGATTGCTTACGGGATTGTCAATGCGGCGGAAGCGGCTATCAGTAAAATGGTTGAGGCAAAGGATAGGAGTTAGCATGAGCCGTTTATTATTTGTTGATGACGATGTCGATTTTCTGGAAGTGATGACCATGTTTTTTGAAAAGCATGGCTACAAAGTAGAAACGGCACAGACGCCCGAGGCGGGTTTTCGGAAAGTCCAGTCAGAACCTTTCGATTTAGTGGTGTTGGATGTTATGATGCCCTCGGCGTTTGAAGGCTTTCAACTCGCTAAAAATATCCGAGAGAATCTGAAACTGACCGATTTACCGATTATCATTTTGAGTTGTATCCACGAACGTAAACAGGTTCCTTATCGATTCGCGCCGGATAGAGATTATTTGCCGGTGGATATTTTCTTAGATAAACCTGTTAAACCGGATAGTTTGTTAGAGAAAATCGAAAAATTATTGGGAGAAAATCGGGAAAAACCCGCACAAGATCTCTGATTCGGTCGCTTCTAACGTGTGAGTATCGGAGTGAAAATCCGATAAGTACAATAGAATGCAAAGATCAATAAAAATAGCAGTTCTTCTTAACGGTAAATTAAAGAGAAGAGGTTATTTTCAATATCATTAAGCGGTTATCTTCTTACAATGTTTTGTGCGTAAATATATCTTTGATTCTGACATATATTTTTTTTACATTCCCCCGCGTAATGTTGAGATGTGAATGATTATTTCTCGAAGTAAAACTAAGACCTTAATTGCAGTATTTACATTACTGGCGTTCGTATGGATAATGTTCACATTCTCTTACTACACCCATTTCCATATTGATGAAAGCGGAAAAATTATTGTTCATGCGCATCCTTATCAAAAATGCAAAAACGATAATGCTTTCCCGATTTATAGTCATTCAAAAAGCGAGTATATCAATCTTGCTTTTATTTACAATATTCTCTCGTCGTTTGTATTTAGGGTGTTTTTAGTTGCTTTCTTACTATATCACAGCCTAGATTTAAAAACAAATACCTCGCCTCAGTGGCATCCCGCCCGGATATTCCGCAATGATATTCTTAAACGTGGTCCGCCTTCTCTGCTCCAATTTGTCCAATTTATTTTAAGTAGAAAACATTCAAATCCATTTGGATTCAATCAGTCGCGGGATTTATATCCTGTGAAAAGTGGAGCGTAAACTTGGAAACAGTGTTTTGATACTATCTTGTGATTAAAATACGAAGGAGCCAATTGTTAAAGGAGAAAAGGAAATCATCATGAAAAAGATTTTATTTTTACTATTTATTTTTTGTTTGAATATAAGTGTCATGGGAGCTGAAAAAACAGATGCGATGCTTTTTGGAGATGTAAAGTCAAAATCGACCGGTGAGCATATACCTTTTACCAATGTCATGGTTAAAGGAACGAATCTGGGAACCGCGGCGGACGCAAGCGGACATTTCAAGCTGGTAAATCTTCCGTTGGGAAAATGTACTATCGTTGCGCAGGCAATCGGTTACAAGTCGCAGGAAAAAGAGGTGATTATGGAAAGAAAGAAGGCTGTCATTCTTTTCTTCGAACTGGATGAAGATGTTCTGGAATTTGAACGGGTGGTAGTCACCGGGACGCGGACAAAACATTATATCAAGGATGTTCCCGTACGAACGGAAGTTATCACTGTGCACGAAATAGAGAATAAAAATGCCGTCAATCTTTACGAGGCACTGGAAGGCACTCCCGGAATTCGCGTCGAACAGCAATGCCAGTATTGCAATTTCACGATGGTAAGGGTGCAGGGACTTGGCGCCGAACATACTCAGGTATTAATTAACGGGCAACCAATGTATTCGGGATTAGCCGGGGTTTACGGTCTCCAGCAGTTGAGTACAGCCGATGTGGACAGAATTGAAATCGTTAAGGGCGCCGGCTCGGCGTTATATGGAAGCAGTGCCATTGCCGGGGCGATTAACATCGTTACCAAAGAGCCTTCATTTATTCCATCTGCAACGACTGGCGTCCAGTTCGGGAAATACAATACGAACCAATACGATCTTTCGTCATCTATAAGGAACGAAAAAGGGAATATCGGTCTTACTGCATTTGCTCAACGTGTAACGGGAGATGCGGTTGATGAAACCGGTCCAGGCGCTACTAGCGAAGAGGTAAAAAATAAGGATGGCATATCCGACCGGGTTGCCAGCAACTTGACCAATGCCGGTTTTAGTTTGTTTGTTAATGACGCATTTTTCAACAGCGATAAGCTGGTAATCAGAGGGAAATCGGTTTTTGAGAAAAGACAAGGAGGAACGATGACCGACGATTATTACAAAAATCCGCTTACCGACGGCACCGAAAGTATCACCACAGAACGCTATGAAGCCGAGATGAATTACACCAAACCCATCGGTTCTAGTTCAGAGCTGAATTTCTCACTAGCTTACGTAAACCATAATCGGGAAGCCACGAATGACTCTTACCTAAGTGATTACATGGCAACTCATGGCGACAGCGTACCTGATTTACGGGGTATGCGGCCTTATCTCGCCCAAGAAAAATCCTATACTTCCACGCTTACATTTTTAAAACACATAAAAAAGCACAATGTTCTCGTTGGCGTTCAGGGTTATTACGACGATCTTGGAGAGTCGGGGATGTATGTTGTTGTTAATCCCGAAAGCGAGTATCTTGGGCAATCTTATAGATCTGTAGGCAATAAATCAGCCCGCGAATTCGGTTCATTTTTACAGGACGAATGGGCTATTAGCAATCTTTTCACCATTGTCCCCGGTATCAGAATCGACAATCATCATTCCAGTGAAGAATATACTACCGGTAGACAGGTGTCTGAAACCACGGCGTTTCCGAAAACTAGTTTTAGCGAGACGAGCCTAAATCCCCGTTTAGCGATTAAGTACGCTCTCACAGAAAAGTTTACTTTAAGAGCCAATGTGGGAACCGGCTTTCGCGCGCCTTATGGGTTTTCGGAAGATTTGCATCTTTGCAGTGGTTCGCCGCGTATCTGGAAATCTTCCGACTTGAATCCTGAAACGTCGGTGAGTTATAATCTTTCAGCTGATTATTATGGGGCAAATGTGCGGATCAGCTCCAACATTTTCCGTACCAATTTGAAAAATAAAATCGGTTTTACTGATGCCGAAGAAGACATCGCCGCATTGGGCTACGACTATCAATGGAAAAACATTGACAATGCTTTTGTTCAGGGGGTTGAATTATCGGTGATGGCAAATATCACCAAGAAACTTGATATTGGTCTTGATTTTACATTCAATCAGGGTGAATATGACCATGCTCGTAAAGATTGGATCGGTAGTCAATACGAGAGTGTTAGTAAATATATCCCACGCTTTCCTATGACGACAGGTAACCTGAAGATTGAGTATAGTCCGAAAGATTGGAATTTTGTATTTTTGGGAGATTATCAGGGCAACATGTATATCGATTACTACAATGAGGACATAGAACCGCTTGTCGGAAGTCAGTCAAAAATCAAGAAGACCGATCCGTATATGTTGTTTAATGCCCATGTTTCCAAACGGTTTAGCCAATTCAAATTATACGCCGGTGTAGATAATATTTTTAATTATGTACAGGATGAGAGACATTTAGATGACGCCGCATTTATGTATGCGCCCATGTACGGAACTACGTATTATGGTGGTCTTTCTATTGATATTAAATAGGGTATCATTCAGATAATTTAAGATTTAAGATTGGAGATTTGAGATTGTACCTACCAATGGCGGACAAGCCCGAAACCTGATAACGGAGACAGGAAACAGGTTACAGACAACAGGCAACGGGTTACAGGAGACAGGCAACGGGTTACAGGCAACAGGCAACGGGTTACAGGCAACGGGTTACAGGAGACAGGCAACGGGTTACAGGCAACGGGTTACAGGCAACGGGTTACAGGCAACGGGTTACAGGAAGCGGGTTACAGGCAACGGGTTTACAGGCAACGGGTTACAGGAAACAGGTTACAGGCAACGGGTTACAGGAAACGGGTTACAGGAAACAGGTTACAGGCAACGGGTTACAGGCAACGGGTTACAGGCAACGGGTTACAGGCAACGGGTTACAGGAGACAGGCAACGGGTTACAGGCAACAGGGTTACAGTAAACAACCTTATTCCAATATCCGATGACGAGATCGTGAGGCGTAAGTCGTAATTTTAGGGCAGACAAGGAAACCCAGAATCCGCCAAGTCTATTTCTTGTATATATTGAAGCATTAATTTATATTCTAATTGTGTGTGTTCATAAAAGATTACGTACGTTTTGCAGAGCCGGGAGAAGTAAGAATTACCTTGGCGTTATACGCAATGGCAGTTTCAAAACACTTGGAGGCTAATTCATAATGACATTGCATAGCATACTAAAATCAAAAGTTGCTGAATGGAGAAAATCTAATTATAGCTCAGATTATCCTGTTATTTCTGAGATTTTCAACTACAATCTAAATTCTGAAACTCAGACCTTATCTTACTTACGAAAGGCACAATTTGAAGCCCTTGAAACTTACTGGTATCTAAGACTTATTGAGAAAACTCCGCATATTTTTGATTTATATAAAGAATTGCTTCAACCAAGAGAGCTGTTAAATTCCTTGGGTATAAATCTTACTCCAGAAGACCTAACGGATATTCTTCTAAACGGTGGTGGAATAGATTCAATATTTGTAAAAATAAAGAATGATGACGAGTTTGTAAGAAATGTCTCGTCCTGAAATAGGTTGACAAAAGAAGAGGAGAAAAAAGCAATGTCAACCAGGACAAGTTTTCGTTACAGTAATGCATTTAAGCAGAAAGTGATAGGAGAGATTGAATCTGGAGTACTGAGTATTGCAGAAGCCAGTAGAATTTACGAGATTAGTC
>Ga0066637_10000192_pt1 | contig 37142 bp, 36 predicted proteins | sample CryGeyCG2014_020_FD_62737 | JGI IMG/M metagenome (GOLD analysis project Ga0066637, IMG submission 62737) | Groundwater microbial communities from aquifer - Crystal Geyser CG08_land_8/20/14_0.20 | ecosystem: Environmental > Aquatic > Deep subsurface > Groundwater | place: USA: Utah: Grand County...
AAATAAGACAATATTTTCAAAGGGTCTTCTTCTTCAGGTATTTGCATTTTTGAATTTGTTCCAAATGTTTTCAACAAAGGATATGCGCAGTTTTCATCTATTTTTATTGCTGTATTTTCAATTATTTTACAAGGTATTAAAGCACGGGTAAAATATTTTTCTAATTCCAAATCATAATTTAATATTAATCCACAAATTTTCCCATCACAATAATTTATTTCTGCATCTTCAATCTTTTTTTTGATGTATTCTATTGCCTGTTTATTTAATTGATTATAATAAAAAAGATATTTTGGGTGCAGAGGCAAAGAAAATTCATCACTTAATTTTATTGCAGTATAAACATCAACATTTTGAGGATTAATTTTTGTGTATTGTTCCAACAAAGTATTTTCTTTTGCTTTTTGCAAAAGTATTTTGTGCCACCATTCTTCACAAAAACCAACAGGCACTAAAGGGTGTCCAGATTTTCTAAAATCGCCGTAAGATACTAAAATATCCCCTAAAAATAAAATTCTTTTTATTTTTTCAGATTCTGGAATGTCTTCTTTTTTTGTAATATATTTTACGCCTTCATCTGTTAATATAACTGGCCCTTCAATTGAATCACAGCTTGAAATAGTTGATGCTTTTCCTGGCCGCTCCAATTTCAATTGTGCACCCATAGCAGGAAATTCATCTAATAAATACATTGTTGCAGGGTGAATTGCAGTACCCATTAATCCGGTAGTTCTTGTTCGACCATACCTTAATCTAAATCCTCCAAATCTCGAAGGATAAGCAAATATTGGTCTGCCTGCTGCTGCACCTTCCAAATATTTTTTTATTGGGGTAATTTCTTTTTTTCCACCAACACTTTTTACTTTAATAAATTTTTCTAACCAAGACCAATCCAAATTAAGACTTTTTGCAAACTGCATTAATTTTGCGGCTTTTAATCCAATGCCTTCATTAATAACAAGCATTGTTCCTCCTCTAATTTTATTGGTGTGCACATTTCTAACGTTTCTAAATGCTTCTACTTCTTCATCTTCAGTGCCTTCGCCATTTATACAAATCGGGCAATTTTTTATAATGTATCTTATTTCATCATCACTTGCTTTATATTGTCTCGATGTTATTTTGTGATATATTTTATTTTCTTCAACATATCTTTCGATTTCTGTTTCTGTTGGTTTATATGTGCCTAAGTTCATTAATATTGAACCATAATGTCCCAAGATTAAAGGAAAAACAGTTGCTGTTCCACCAGCAGCTCTAATGGGGCCTGCAAAAAACAAATTTAAATATTTTGTTTTGTCTGGATTTTCTGATATTTTAATTTCTGGCAAACCATCAACAGGGGCAACAACAACACCTTCCGTCAAAAGCATTAAAGCTGTTTTTACTGCTTGTGATATTTTTTCTTCATCATTTTTGTATTTCCCTAATTTGTTTTCAACAATTTCTTTAAATATTGCAAAAATTGTTTTTGTTCTGTCATCGGTTTCTGCAAGAATTTCAAAATATCTTTTTGTTAACCCTTCTGGACCAGTAATTTTTTCTGTTCTATCTGCCAAGTTAGATGCTCTTTGTATTTCTACTTCGTTTGTTAAGTCAAACCCCCTAGCCCTTGCACTTTCTGCTATTTTATACAGTTCTTCGGACCTCTGTATTAAACCTTCAAAATATTTTCTTGTTTGATTATCACAAGGGGATATTTGGATTTCCATTATTAAACACCTTCTCAAAATACATTCCTTTATTTAATTGAATAATTGGCACTCTTCCAGGGGTAGGAATGTGACCCTGTTCTTTTTGAAAAACAGTTTGCGCTTGCCAACAACCAGGATTAACTGCTAAACAGCCATTGTAATATTTGTAGCCATTACTGTGAATGTGGCCCGTAACAAAAATATCTGGTTCCTTTTTTATTAGCATAATTCCTTTTTTGTCAGGAATATTTGGTTGCTTTTCACCATATACGGATGATAAATCTCTTCTAAGCAGATATTGTTCCATAGCCAGTTCTGGTTTTGTAGGATCAATTTTTAATTGAAGTTGCAAAGTATTCATTGAGTTTCCATGGTACGCCAATACATTTATACCTTCAATCTGTGCCCAAGCTGGCGAGCCAATCATGTGACAATTTTTCAAATCGTATAATCCTTTTGCAAAATCTTTTGAAATTTGTGGTTGAGGATCTGCTCTTCTTACTGCATCATGGTTTCCTGGCAAAATTAAAATCTCGACATATTCTGGTATTTGTGCTAAATAGTTAGCAAGAATTTCATATTGTTCATAAATATCAATAACATTTAATTCTGTTAATTGTTGCGGATAAACACCAATTCCATCAACGCAATCTCCATTAAAAATAATGTATTTTATTTTGTTTATTTCTTCTCTTTCAACACTTGAAACATTTTTGCAGTTCAACCACTCAATAAATTCTTTGAACATATCATCGTAATACAATTTGCTTCCAATATGAATGTCCGAAGTAACCAATAAATTGAGGTTTCTGTTTGCTTTTTTCATTGTTCTATTTGTCATTCCAGGGTATTCTATTTCTTCAGCAAATATCATTCCATTTCCAAAACATCTTCCCTTTACACTAATTACATCTTCAATTATTACTAGTTTTTCAAACCCTATTAATTTTGAAGTTGGCGATATAACTACTTTAAATTGACCATCTAGATCATCTAAAGTTAATACTGTATTCCCTTTTTTGCTTATTCTTTTTTCATAAACCATTCCAATTAAGCAAACTGATTCTCCCTCTTTCATAAATTTTAAAGCTTTGCTAGATATTGGATTTATATTTGGATGTTTCATTAGAATTTTTTTTAATTCTTTATATCTTGTTAAAAAATATTCTTGAAAATCAGAAATGTCGCCTTTGAATTTTTCTTTATCGCTAATATATTCCTCTTTTGGGATAATTAAATCAGAATCGTTGTCAGCAGCAGGAATATAAATGCTCTTTAATATTTCTGTTGGAAACTGCCCTGTAACAATCTTATGATCTTGTGGCAGTTCTTCTGTTTCTTTTATTTCGGGGTGCTCTTTTAAAAATTCTAAAACAAAATCTTTATTAATTACAAAAATTCCTTTTTCATCAGCATCATTAATAATATCAATATAATTATTGTTTGACATTTGAAAAATAGCATCTTTGCCTATAACAATCTGTTTAGTTGTTGCATAAGTCATTATTTTTTCAATTAGTTTTTCACTATGTAATGTCTGTTCAGACATTTTCTCACCCATTATAATACCAGATTATTCTCTGTGCAGTAAATATAATACTCGTAACAACATTAAAAACAATTTGCTTAAACATAACAAACATGTTGAAAGAGGCTTCTAGAAAGTCCTTTTAAACCTTTTTCCTATTTATTCATATATATTTTCTATTTAAGTGGTAAATATGACTGAATTTGCAAAAATGATAGACATTGAAAAGAAATGGCAAAAAGCATGGGAAAAAAATAAAATATTTGAAGTGAAAGAAGATTCTAAGAAGAAGAAATGCTATGTTTTGGAGATGTACCCTTATCCTAGTGCTAGCTTTTTGCATATGGGGCATGTAAGAGTTTACACAATAGGAGATGTTTATGCTAGAGTAAAAAGAATGCAAGGTTACAATGTATTGTATCCTATGGGTTATGATTCTTTTGGCTTGCCAGCAGAGATTGCATCAAAAAAAGAAGGAATATCTCCAGAAAAGTATACTAATGACGCTATAGCACAAATTATGAAATTCCAAAAAGCATTAGGTAATAGTTATGATTGGTCAAGAATATTATCTAGTCATGAATCACAGTATTACAAATGGAATCAATTTTTCTTTATTAAAATGTTCGAAAAAGGCATAGCATATAAAAAAGAGGCACCAGTTAATTGGTGTGAGATTTGTCAAAGTGTTTTAGCAAATGAGGAAGCAGAAGCAGGAAAATGTTGGCGTTGTGGAAATAATGTAACACAAAAAAATATGAATCAATGGTTTTTCAAAATTACTGACTATGCTGATAGATTATTAAATGATTTAGATAAAATTGATTGGCCAGAAAGGATTAAAACAATGCAAAGAAATTGGATAGGTAAAAGTGAAGGGGTAAATATTTTCTTTCCTTTGGAAAATTCAAATAAAATATTAGAAACATTTACAACGAGATGCGATACTATTTTTTCAGTAACTTTTTTGTGTATTGCTCCAGAAAGTCCATTAGTTAATGAACTAACAAAAGGAACAAAATATGAAAAAGAGGTTAATGACTTTATAAAAAAAGTAACAAAAGAAAAAATCGAAGATAGAATTAATGAAGAAAAAGAAAAAGAAGGAATATTCACAGGAAAATATGCAATAAATCCTACAACAAAAGAAAAAATACCTATTTATATTTCGAATTTTGCAGTAATGTATGGCACAGGAATTGTAATGTGTGATGCACACGATAAGAGAGATTTTAGGTTTGCAAAAAAATATAATATACCTTTGAAGTTTGTAATTAGTAAAGATGGAAAACCAATTGATCCAAAAGATTTTAAAGATGCGTCTGTTAATGATGGAATATTATTTAACTCTGGGGAGTTCTCGAAAACAAACAACAAAGAAGCATTGCCAAAAATTGCTAGTTGGTTAGAAAAAAACAAAATAGGAAAGATAACAACAAATTATAAAATCAGGGACTGGATGATTTCAAGACAAAGATATTGGGGTACGCCAATTCCTGTAGTATATTGCGATAAATGTGGGGTTGTTCCAGTTTCTGAAAAAGATCTACCCGTTTTATTACCTAATGATGTTGATTTCAAAACAGCTGGAAATCCTTTGGCAACAAGCAACAAATTTATTAACACACTTTGCCCTAAATGTAAAGGGAAAGCAAAACGAGAAACAGATACAATGGGCGGTTTTGTTGATAGTTCGTGGTATTTTTTGAGATACTGTGATAATAAAAACAAAGAAAAACCGTTTGATATTAAAAAAGTAAATTATTGGATGCCTGTTGATCAATATATTGGAGGTGCAGAACATGCAGTTATGCATTTGATGTATGCTCGTTTTTTCACAAAAGTTTTAAAAGATCTGGGATATATTAATTTTGATGAACCATTTTCAAAATTATTTACTTTGGGAATAGTTTACAAAGACGGACATAAGATGTCAAAATCAAAAGGAAATGTTGTTTTGCAAACAGATATTTCAAATAAATATGGTATTGATGCAGCAAGATTATTTTTAATGTTAGTTTGTTCACCAGATAAACAAATGGAATGGTCTGATGAAGGAATAGAAGGGGCATCAAGAACGATAGCTAGATTAATAAAATTATCAGAAAAATTATCAAATAAAAAAGATGAAAGATTAGATAGCAAAATAAATAAAACAATAAAGGTTGCTACAAATGCAATCGATAGTTTTGAATATCCTAAAGCGATAATTGCAACAGTAAATGCTATGGATTCTTTAGAAGAAATAACAAAAGAGAATTATGAAATTATATTAAAATTATTGCATCCAATTTGCCCACACATAACTGAAGAGTTATGGCACAATTTAGGAAACAAAACTTATTTATCTTTGGAAAAGTGGCCAGTTTGTGATGAATCAAAAATAAATGATATGTTTGATAAAGAAGACAAATTAGTAAATGATTTATGTGAAGATATAAACAACATATTAAGAATCGTACAAGAAAAACATGGACAATCAGTTAGTAAAGCATTTGTTTATGTAATTCCAAATGAGTTGACAATGTATCAAAATGGATTAGATATTGTTAAAAGAAGAACAAATCTGCACACAAAAGTTTTTGCTGTTAATGACAAAAACAAATATGACCCACAAAACAAATCAGGAAAAGCAAAGCCAAACAAACCAGCTATACATTTAGAGTAATTATGAATTAAACAGTAATAATTACAGTTCCTTTTTTTATTTTTGTTTTTTTTGCTTTTCTTACTAAATAATGGCAGGTGCTTTTTGCAATCCCTAATTTTTTTTCTATCTTTCTGAAACTCATTCCCGAACGATACAATTTTATTGCCTCTAAAATCTTTTTTGGACTTGTCTGCAAAGGCTTGCCCTTATTTTTTTCAATAGTTATGACATATCTGTTGTCTGCCAAATATTTTTTTACCTTTTTTGAAATCCGCCCAAAACTGCTAGGAGAACAAGAAATAGTTTTGCAAGGGATGTTTTTTACTTCTGATAAAGAAAGAGCTCTTGTTAAATGGTAAGTTGCAAATTTGCCTTTTGGTACTTTATTTCTAATGTGTGCTTTCATACTGTCACCAATTTAACCGTTATCCAATACATAATGAACATAGAATATTAACATATAAACTTGACCTGTTTAGTGTGTATCCTTGCCGCACATAAAATTTATCTGTTTATTATATAGAGTGTTGGAGGTAATACATTTCTTCAATTTCTTCAATTGTTGTTGTATCTTGGGGAGATTTATCCTCTCTAATTTTAATAAATCTTGGGAATCTAAAAGAGAAACCTTTTGTGAATTTGTATAATGGGCTTTTTGTAATTTCGTCACAAATGATTTCAATTACAAATTTTGGCTCAACATACATGTCCGGCTCTAAATTAGTGTTTATATTTTCTGGTTTCTTTGTAGTGATAGTTTCAAACTCTGCTTTGAAAGAAATCATTTGGTCTTCTGTTAATCCAGAACCAACCTTTGTAATTACGTTGTAGGTGTTTTTATCTTCATCATAAACTGCACACAATAAACTTGAAGGCATAGTTTTGTTTTTACCTTGACCGCAAAAATACCCTACAATACAAACATCAAAACTATCTGCTTGTCCCGACAGATAATTTTTTTTCAATTTAATCCACCCAAAATCTCTTGATCCTGGCACATAAGATCTATTAAGATCTTTTGCCATAATTCCCTCTAGGCCTAAATTCAAACAGTTATCGAAAAAAGATTTCAGTTCTTTTGATTTATTTGTTTTAATTGCAATTGTTGTTTGTATGTTTGAATTATTAATTTCTTTGACTATTTTTTCAACTATCTTTCTTCTTTCTTTTAATGGCAGCTGCAAAGTTTCTTTGCCATCTAAATATAACACATCAAACACCATTAATTTAACTGGAATTTTCTCAGACATTTCTTTTATGTCGTATTTTCGTTTTCTTTTTATAGTTTCTTGAAAACTCAAGAACTTTTTTGTTTTCGAATTAAAACCTATAGCCTCACAATCTAAAATAAAACTATGTTTTGCCTTTTCCAATAGGGGGCCGAATTCAGGGAAATAATTTGTACTATTTTCTCCTCTTCTTGAAAACATTTGTATTTTTTCGCCTTTGTGAACCTGTGTTCTAAACCCATCATACTTGCCCTCAACTAGACAATAACCCAAACGTTCAATAATTGCTTCAGGACTTTTTTCTCTTTCTCCCAAAGCACATTTTATTGGAATTCCTGGTTTTATAGTAATTTTGTCTATGCTTTTGAAACCAAAATTCCAAATGTCGCTTACTACTTTGCCCAAATCATTACAAACACTTTGTTTTAAATCAATTGTTTCTTTTATTTTTTTGTACTCTTGCATATTTTCATCATGTGTTTTATATCCCAAATCTTTAATTACTTTTAATGCGCATGCTTCAATAATTGTTTGTATTCCCAAATTTAATCTTAAACTTTTTAAAATTAGTTTTGTAATGTATTTTGTTTCTTTTGGATTTGTGTTATTGTATAATGATGAAATTAAATTTATCTTGCTTTCAGTACTGTTTTTGCCTGTGGTATCTACTAATTTTTTTAAAGTATCATAAACTTCTAAAAGGGTTATTTTTTTTGAAAAAAGAGATTTTTGTTTTCTTTTTTCTGCAAAACATTCTGCAGTTTCTCCCAAATCCCCCAATTCTAAATGTTTCTTTTCTATTTCATTCATTGACTGGCCAAAACTTTTAGATATTGCTTGAATTATAATACTTTGACCAATATTTAATTCTTTGTTCAAATATGCAGGAAAAATTCGGGATTGTAATAAATAAGTAGTAAATTGTCTTTCATTTTTGTTCAAGTTATTGTACAAATCGAAGAGATAATCTCTTATTTTTAAGCGAGATTCTGTAGTTTCCATTAAACTTAGCTTTTCAGAGAACTCGTCAAATTGCATATAAATAAAAGAGAAAAAGGGTTAATAAAGCTATTGTATATAAAATAATGTATGGGTATTCCAAGCAGATTAAAATACATAGTAAGATCAAGACTTTTAGATTTAAAATCAAGAGTAACTGGTAAGCCTAAAGAGGTTTTACAAACAGAAAACTTTGTAGATAGAATACGAAAAAGAAGGACTAAATTTGTAACTAAATCCTTAGCAGCAAGGTTTGCAAGGGATTTGCCAAGAACTACTGATAATATGAGGACATTAGATAATTACGATTTAGATATGCAAAAAGTAGGTTTGCCAACAGTAACTGAAACAATAAAAAGATTAGGCAAACCAAATGTTAAGGTTTTAGATGCTTGTGCTGGTTTTGGCAATGTTGGAAAAGATTTGGCAAGACTATATCCAAATACAAAAGGATCAAAAATAAAAGTTAAATATGATGGTGTAGATATTGTCTCAAGAGATAGAGTAAAAGGTTTTGATGTAGTATCTGATAGATTGCCAAGAAATACTTATGATTTAATTATTGAAGATTTTGGTTTTCCTTATTTAATAGATAAATTTAGAGCATTAGAAAATTTGTGTAATGCTTTAAAAGTAGGAGGAACATTAGTAATTCCCTATTTTGGTGAATTTACAGTAAATGGTAATTTAGAATCATTAAGATATACATTTAGATCTATTACAAGAAGTTTTTTTACAAAGGGGGTTTATAAAAAACCTCATTTGTCAATTAGATTTGCTGAATATGGAGGCATTTTAATTACAAAATTAGACGACAAAGAAACAAAATTTGGTTTAAAATATTTGGGTGCACACGCACAAAATCCAAAAGCATATTATAAAGCATTAAGAAATAGAAAAAGCGATACAGGTTTTATTTTAATCAGTAATTATTCATTATAAAATTTGCTTTTTCTCTTCAACTACTATTTCTTTGTACTTTATAAAATTTTTAAAAAAACCTTCAAAGAGTTGTTTGTACATCTCTGCGTTTATATTTTCGCTAGGCGTAAGTTCAATAGTAATAATGTCGTTTTGATAGTTCTTTAGTTTTGCTTTTGCTTTTTCAAAGAAATTATCCAAAAGAGTTTCTATTTTTTCTTTTTCATTGCAGGTTTTTACTTTTTTGACATAAACTTCTACTTCATGATCTGCATATGGTGAATTAAAATCAACCATTACTCTTCCGCCAGAAATACTTTTTATTATTCCATACAGGCCTTCAGTTTCAAAAACAAGCCCAACAAATGGATTTATTTTATTTTGTTTGAATGCTTGTAATGATACCACTCTTAATAATTCTTTATTTCTAAAACCATAGGCATCAATTGCACTCAGCGCCAGTGTTTTTTCTTCATTTTCTTTTAAATTTTTTATGGTTTCTTCAACTTTTGGAAATAGGCTTTTCATACCTTCTAATATAGGTTTTTTGCCTTTGAACAAAACCCTTTTTTCTCCAGAACTAGCTTTTGCTTTTTCTGGCAAGTTTGTTTCTATTATTTTATTCAATGTTAAATCTTTAATACAGTAATCGACAAGATAAATATTTTTTAACTCCTGTTTTTCCTCTTTTTTGTTTTCCATTTTTGTTTCAACAGGTTTTATTTTCGTTTCCCCTATTTTTTTACTTGTTTTTGCAATCATCAAATCACCTAAATATAATTGGATAATAAAATATGCAAACTTTTGTTTGCATTCACGAAGTGATATCCACAAACTTTCGTGAAGCTACTTTGTTTCTTCAAAAAAGAAACAAGAATGGGGTTACAGGGACTCGAACCCTGGTTTACAGGTCTGGAGCCTGTAGTACTAGCCACTATACGATAACCCCTTTCCAGCCTTTTTCACAAAAAGGCATGGTATGCCAAAAACTTTGTAAAAGATTCGAAACTTTGTGTTTCCAATCTTCTACACTTACTTCGCAACAGTTTTCACAGAAAAATTGCTTCGCAATTAAAAAGAGTAATTAAATTTGACAGGAATATATTTTAAATATATGTATCTAATGCATAAATTATGCACTATTTTATAATTGTATATATATAAGAAACATTTAAAAAGTAAAGATATTTATATATAGTGAAGTTTGGTGGTCTTATGATTATTGGTGGATATAGAGTTGGAAATCATGTTGTAAAAACAATAAATGAAAAAAAACATTTGGTTTTTAATTGTAAAAATTGTGTTTATTCTGCTACTTTAGCAGAAGACAAAGCCTGTAGATTGCATGCTTGTAGTGTTGCATCATCAGAAAAACCAGATCTGATTGTTTTGGCTGATGTTTATGAAAGAGTTTATGATGAGACACAAACAAAAATTATTGATGAAATTGCTGAATTAATGATTGATTTTGAACAGCAAGGTGTTTGGGGTCCAGAACATTTGAGCGATGGCCAGGAAGTTAATGAACAATATACTGCAACAAGACATTCCATTTTGGTAAGAGTTGCACATGAATTAATTGCTTATGATCCTATTTATGCTTATTTAACTGCTTTAGAGGAATTGAAAAAAGAAAAATTAAGAATTGCAAAAATGTCTGATGCATATCAAAAAGGAGCAGTACCGTATTTAGAAACTTTAATTTATCTTTTGAAAAAACTTGAAGATACAAAAATAATTTCGCAAACAAAACATTATCTTCAAGATTTAGCGCACATACCTGACACTGGACAATTATATAGAACAATTTTTAATGCTGAAATTAAACCTTCTTTTATTGGCTCAAGATTATTATTTGGAGAAACAAAGGGTCTACAATTAGTAGATGAATATATGGTGAAGGATAACAATGTACAAATTTTCAAACATCCTGATCAAATAGAATATTGGTATTTGATAAATCCACCAGAATATACTTTGACCCCCGACAAATATTTTGTAATTAGCAAAACAAAAGAGATTGTTTCAGAATATAGGCCTGCAAACGCATCAATTACTGTTGGTGCAAATACAAAAGATTATTTTAAAAGAGTGTTTTTATCAACAATAAAAGGCGTTGCAAAAGCTTATAAAGTGCCTTTAACTTTAGAAGACCAAGAAATGTTAACTGAAATTGTGACAAGATATACAGTTGGTTACGGCATCTTAGAATTGTTGTTAGAAGATAGAACAATTACTGATATTTATGTTGATTCTCCAATTGGCAGTAAACCGATTAAAATTATTCATTCTAAATTTGGGGAATGTAAAACAAATATTTTATATTCTATTGATGAAGCAAAAAGTGTAGTATCAAAATTAAGATCAGAATCTGGAAGACCATTTGATGAAGCACATCCTGTTTTGGATTATGATTTGCCTGATTTTGATACAAGAGTTGCTGTTATTGGTCCTCCATTGAGTCCTGATGGTATTGCATTTGCATTTAGATTACATAAAAATACTCCTTGGACTTTGCCACAATTAATTGAAGTTAATGGTATGAATTCTTTGAGCGCTGGGCTTTTATCGTTTTTTGTTGATATGCAGGCAACTATTATGGTTTCTGGTTCAAGAGGTTCTGGAAAAACATCTTTGCTTTCTGCTTTGATGCTGGAAATTCCCCAAAGTACAAGAATAATTTCACAAGAAGACACTTTAGAAATTCCTGGAATGTATTTGAAAAATATTGGTTATAATATTCAAAGATTAAAAACACAAAGTGCAATTAGTGTCTCGAAAACAGGAATTGAAGTACCTCCTGATGAGGCATTAAGAACAGGTTTGAGATTGGGAGACTCAAGTATAATTGTTGGTGAAGTGAGAAGTTTAGAAGCCAAAGTTCTTTATGAAGCAATGCGTGTTGGTGCAGCAGGAAATGTTGTAATGGGAACAATTCACGGTGATTCTGCTTATTCTGTTTGGGATAGAGTTGTTAATGATTTGGGTGTGCCAACAACATCTTTCAAAGCAACAGATATTATTACAGTAAGCAGGCCTATTAGGTTTGAGGGATCATTAAAAAGAGTCAGAAGATTGACACAAATTACCGAAGTAAAAAAACATTGGACAGAAGATCCAGAAAAAGAAGGCGGACTTTTAGATTTAATGTTGTATGCTGCAAAAAAAGACAAGTTAGAATTATTAGAAGACAATTTGAAAGATTCTGAATTATTTCAAAGAATACAAAGAGTTTCTGGTATGAATATGAACCAGATTTGGCAAAATATTTCAATGCTTGCAGATTCTAAACAATATTTGGTTGATGTAAAAAAGAAAATAGGAATAAAAGATATTTTAGAAGCAGAGAATACAACATTAGCAACAAATAAGTTGCGTTTGTTGAAAGAACAAAGTATTGAAGATTATGGAAAAGCAAATTATCCTCAAATATTGGAAGAATGGAAAAAATGGGTTAACACAGAATTTTTATCTTACATTCAAACAAAATACGGACAATCAAAAATTGATTTAACCTCACAGAAAGAAACTGTAAAGAAAACAAAATAACATATAATTTTTGTAAAATGAAAGTGTTTTCAAGGTTATAAAAAAACTAAGATCAAGAGCAATTGCAAGAGTAAGATTGGAAAGATAGTAATAATGTGAAACTACGACTAAAGAAAATACATTGGTAGTATTTCAAAATAAAAAGATAAGAAGAATATGGCACAATGGCGAATGGTATTTTTCTGTTGTGGACGTTGTAGAAGTATTAACTAACAGCCCTACTCCTAGGCAATATTGGGGAAAAGTTAAAGACCGAGAATTTATACGCTTTGAACTGTCCCCAATTTGGGTATAGTTGGAAATAATTATTGATGTGAAAATATGGGCAAAGTAATTGTTTTAGAAAAAGAAATAAGATATTATAAAAAAAATAGCGAGGAGTATATTTGTATTACTGATATTGCCAAAAAAAAGAATCCAGAAGAACCTAGATTTGTGATTATAAATTGGCTTAGAAATAGAAATACTATAGAATTTTTAGGAATTTGGGAAAAATTATATAATCCTAATTTTAACCGTATCGGATTCGACACGGTTAAATCAAATGCTGGTTTGAATTCTTTTACAATATCTCCATCAAAATGGATAGAAGAAACTAATGCAATAGGGTTAATTTCAAAAAGTGGAAGATATGATAGCGGCACTTTTGCACACAAAGATATTGCTTTTGAGTTTGCTGCATGGATTTCTGTCGAATTTAAATTATATTTAATAAAAGAATTTCAAAGATTAAAAGAAACTGAAAAAAATCAATTAGGTTGGGATATTAGAAGAAATTTAGCAAAAATAAATTATGTTGTTCATACAGATGCAATAAAAGAAAATTTAATTCCAAAAGAAATAACAAAAAAACAAGCAGATATCATTTATGCTTCCGAAGCAGATGTTTTAAATATAGCATTATTTGGAATAACTGCAAAAGATTGGGGGGAGTATAATAAAAATAAAACAGGAAATATTAGAGATTATGCAAATATGTCTCAGCTAGTTTGTTTATCAAATTTGGAAAATTTAAATTCATTATTTATTAAAGAGCATTTATCACAATCAGAAAGATTAATCAAATTAAACAAAATTGCAATAGAACAAATGAAATTATTTTTAAAAACCCAACAAATAAATAAATTGGATATTAAGTGAAAATTATGCCTGATACAAATAATGAAACAAATCATCAAATAAATCAAAATAAAACACCCCAAGATATTAATTTGGGGCTGTTGTATCGTGGTATAAAAGGAGAAATATCTCAAGATGTTCAAGACAAACAACAAAGTGTGCAGGATCCGAAATATGTTCAGCTCTGTAAATCAGCATACAAAAGATTTCCTTCTTTAGCACGCGGTAATTTACACAAAAAAGTTAAAGATGCTGTTTTATTTTTAGGTTGGAAATTAAAACCAGAAGAATACAATGCATTTGTAATGACAATAGTTGTTTTTGGTTTGGGTTCTCTTTTAGTTCTTTTAATGTTGATTTTTTTCATTTACAATTATTTGTATAACCATTTTGAAGCAATAGATTTTAACCCCTATTATGTTTTAGCAATATCTTTTGTTGTGTTGGGCACAATAGTAGGTTATTTGATTTATCATTTTATGAATTACCCCCTTGTAAAAGCAGAAGAAGAAAAAAGAAAAGCATTAGCGTATTTGCCCGCAATTGTAGGCTATTTAACAATGTATTTGAAGTTAGTTCCTAATTTAGAAAGAGCAATTCAGTTTGCAGCAATTCAAGGGGAAGGACATTTAGCAGAAGATTTAAGAAAAATAATTTGGGATACTAATATAGGCGTATACTCTAGTATTTCCGAGGGTTTGGATTATCTAGCATATAGATGGAAAGCCTATTCTATGGATTTCAAAGAAGCAGTAATGATGATAAAATCTGCAATGGTTGAAGATAATGAAACAAGAAGAGTTGAACTCTTGGACAAAACAACAGATAACCTGCTGGGTGCAATTAAATTAAAAATGGAAACTTATGCTCGTGCTTTGTCACAACCCTCTTTAGTTTTATTTTATATTGGTGTTCTGCTTCCTCTTTTGTTGGTAATTATATTGCCAATAGGTTCTGTATTTGCAAAACTTCCTTTTTCAAATCCTTTTGTTTTAGCAGGTCTTTATGATGTTGTAATTCCTCTGTTTGTTTTTTTATATGCAAAAAAGATTTCAAGGACTGTACCTTTGCTTTACAGATCGCCAGTAATTCCTGATGGTTTCAAAGGCGTGCCAAAAAAAGGAAATTTTTATATAGGGCGGTTAGAAATAAATATTATTGGGTTTTTGATTTTTCTTTTTGTTATTCTTATGGGCTTAACAATATTTTTGCAGTATCAATTTGGCCAAACAATGGAAAAAGTAATGATACAAGAAAATCTGCCTCAAGAATATATTGATAATCCAGACAAATATTTTGATATGCTTGCAGAAAATTACATGAGTGCAGCAGGAACAGAATATCCAAAAAGGTCAAGTGATTATCAAAGGGTTGTTGATACGCAAAAACTCTTATACTCTTTAAAACCAGAACATGACACCACACCATATTTTATTTTATATGGCTTCGCTTTAATTCTCGCTTTAATCATTGCTCTTTATTGTTATTTAGGGACAGTTTACAAGAAAAAAGTGCAAGACCATTATATGGATATGGAGCAAAACTTTAGAGAAATTTTGTTTATTCTAGCTTCAAGATTGTCCGAAGGCAAACCAATAGAAACTGCTCTGAAAGATACAATGCAATTCTTTCCAGATTTAATAATTTCTCAAGATTTGTTGGCAAAAACAGTTGACAATATTAATTTATTAGGTATGCCTTTGGAACAAGCATTATTTGATCCTCTTTTTGGCTCTTTACGTAATAATCCCTCAACATTGATTAAAAATAATATGAAAATAATTGCAGATTCCTCTCAATTAGGAGTTGGTACAGTTGCAAAAACAATTTTATCTATTTCACTCCAATTAAAAAATATTGAAGATATTAGAATAACAGTACAGAAACTAACTGATGATGTAAAACAAATGATGACGACAATGGCATCAATAATTGCCCCCGCTGTTTTAGGAATGGTTTCTGCAATACAGAAAGTTGTAATCTTGACATTAAGTTCGCTAGGGTCATCAAGTTCTATTCCAACAGCATCATCAAATTCAAATCTTTTAGCAAGTTCATCAATGAGCGGTTTAGATCCTTCTAAATTAATGGGTAGTATTGATCCAACAGCAATAGGTTCAATTGCAAGCCCTTTTGCATTTAATTTGATTTTGGCAATCAATTTGATTTTAGTTGTTTTGGGATTGGTTTATTTTATTAGCAGAGTAGAATCAGATAATCCAATAAAAATGAAAATGAATATTGCATATATGATTCCTGTTGCTGTTGTTGTGTTTATTTTAGCATCTTTGGGGGCATCATTTTTGCTTGGTGGTTTAGGTGCATAAATTTTAGTGATAATAAATGAATAAAAAAGCAGTTTTAGAATTAATAAAAAGTGGTGAAGGCTATACTATAGAGCTAAAAGAAAAATTAAATAGCGATATTGGAAAGACCTTTTGTGCGTTTGCAAATGCATCTGGCGGAAAAATAATAATTGGTGTTAAAGATAATAACGAAATTATAGGCGCAAAATTAAGTAATTTAGATTCTTCAAAAATTCAGGATATTGCTAGAAATATGGATCCGTCTTCAAATGTAAATGTGGAAGTCGTAGACAATTTAATAGTAATCCATGTTCCCAATGGGAAAAACAAACCATATACTGTTCAGGGTCATTTTTATTTAAGAATGGGTGCAAACTCTCAACAATTAAAGAGGGATGAGATTAGAACCTTTTTTCAAAAAGAAAATCAATTATTTTTTGATATAAATACAAATAATAATTTTAAATTCAAATCTGATTTTGATAATTCTAAATTTTTGAGATTTCTTGAAAAATCTAAAATATCAAAAGATTTGCCAAGAACACACGTATTGAAAAACCTAAATTTGATGACTGACGACAAAATTACTAATGCGGGAGTATTATTTTTTTGTAATAAAATAACACCCTTTTTTCTAAATTCTTCAATTGTTTGTGTTTTATATAAAGGCATAGAAAGAGTGGATATTTTAGATAAAAAAGAATTTGACGAAGATTTTATTTCTAATTATTATGGGGTTTATAATTATGTTCTTTCAAAATTAAATACAAATTTTATTATTGAAGGTAAAGAAAGAATAAACAAGTTTGAATTATCTGAGGAAGCTTTGAGAGAGGCAATAATTAATGCTATGGCACACAGAAATTATTTCTCGCAAGGACATGTTCAAATAGATATATTTCTTGATAGAGTTGAAATATCAAATCCAGGAAACTTGCTTTTTGATAAAAAAGAATTTGGAAAAATAAGTCTTGCTAGAAATCCTATTATTATGGATCTAAGCTATAGGTTAAATCTTGTTGAAAAAGTAGGTTCAGGAATAAATAGAATGAAAAAGTTGTGTTCTGATTACGGAACAGTTTTAGACTTTGAAATTAGTTCAGATTGGTTTAGAGTAATTTTTTATAGAACCTTGCAAAGCGAAGGATTAACTGGCGGATTAACTGGCGGATTAACTGGCGGATTAACTGGCGGATTAACTGGCACGTTATCTGGTATATTAAATGAACTGTTGATTGTTATTCAAAAGAATCCAAATATGCAGGCAAATCAAATTTCTAAAAAGTTAAAAAGACCAATTGATACTATTGAAAAACAAATAAAAACTTTAATGGATAAAAAATTAATTGAAAGAAAAGGAAGTAAAAAAACAGGCGGGTATTACGCAAAACAAACTAAACGATAATTAAAATTTAGGATTTAAAATTTGTGAGGAATAGGGTGTTTAATTCTAAAGGACAAGCAGGAAGTGTTTTTAAGCTTCTGATTGGTGCAGTTATTGGTTTGGCAATATTGGGTATTATATATTCTATTATATTAGTAATGAACAACCAGAAAACGTATTTGAGTTCTGAGGTTTTTTCAAATAAAATAAAAATGGCAATGAAAAACCCAACAGGCAGTGAATATAAAATAGATGATTATTCTTTTGCTTCGGGGAATATCTTGTCAAAGAAAGCCTTGGCTGAGCAGACTGGTTTGGCAACAGATTGCATAACTTTAGTTAATACTTTGAATACTGGTGATGTTGTTAGCAATGATCCAAGCAATGCGAATTATTTTTCTTTTACAAAGGATAATATTGTAGATATTGGTGTTTTGTGCAATGTTGGAAACGAAACTGAAGATTGCCCAATAGAATGCGAGTTGAGTGTTTATGACAGAAGTCATAAATAATGCCCATTAAACAGTACAATTTATACGTAAAAATTGTATATTGATTATGTATTGGAATTTATACCTTAGCAGTATATAAAAATATGCTGCTTAGTGTGTAGATTTTGTATCTATTAAAGGTGAGGCGATGTAATGAAAATAACTAGTGGATGTATAATCAATATTAATAATAATCTGTTACTTTTAAAGCATTTAAATGGACGGTATAGTATTCCCGAGGCTAGCCTTAAAGAAAATGAATTATTAAAAGTATCCTGTATTAAAGCAATACAAGAAAAGACAGGTTTTAATATAATTCCTAATGCTATGTTAGGTGTTTATGATGCTTTAGACAGAAAATATCCTGAACGAACAATAGGTGTTTATTATATTGCCCATTTGGATATTCTGCAAGAGCATGCAGAAAAATTAGTGCAAGAGTTTAATGCCAGTATGTCTTTAAAATCTAAAGAATCAAAAGCCATACAGGATGTTGAAAGCTCATTTCAAAAAGATGCCGTTTCAACACATTACGAATTAGTTTTATTGTCATTAGTTGACATTGCAAACCAAGAATACCTGTATGATCACAAAACAATAATGAATAATTACTTCCGTATATTGATGCTGGGTTCACAAACCTTCACAAAAAAGAAAGAAGAAAATGATGAAAATAAAGAGTGATATTTATGGTTGGACCAACAAAGAGAAGAACAACAGTGTTTCATGTTGATTTTGGAGCTGGAAAATTAGTATCTAAAGGAAAGCCCAAAAGAAGCCTGAAAATTCGAAGACAACAAACTGAAAGAATGAGAGAACTGGACGATTTACACAGAAGAATAGTTATGCAATATCCTTTGGACAAGCCAAAAGAATTAGTAAACTGGGCTTTGCATGTTGAACGATATTTGCATGGTTTGCCTGATGCTTATAAAGTTAGAAGAGTTAGACCTTTATTGGCAATTGCTAGGCGTGCATTGAAATTATTGCCAAATACAACTGCAGATTATTTTAATTTAGAAGAACAAATAAAAGCTTTAGAAACAAAAAGATTAAGAATAGTATAATGGAGATGTAGATGAAAATAAGTCCTAAGATACCTATTATCTTTAAGGGCAGGTTTCCTAAAGATTTTATTAATACTGCAAATGGCTGGGTTTTTTCTGAAAAAGTAATAAAAGAGAATAAGGACAAGATATTGACTTTGGATATTGATTTTGGGAACTATTGTAGTTTAAATTGTCCACATTGTTTTAGAAAAAACAATAGAGTAGATTTTGGGAAAACTAAAATAATGCAATATGATGATATTGTGAAAGTAATAAAAGATGCAAAAAAATTAGGTTTAAAATCAGTGAAGTTTTTAGGTGCTGGCGAACCTTTTGAAAACAAAAGAATTATTGAATTTTTAAGATTTTTACATTCAGAAAAAATAATTCCAATTATATTTACAAAAGGAACTGTAATTGGTGATGATAAATTAGCAAAAAAATGGAATTCACATTATGGTATAAATACTGGAAAAGAATTAGTTAAAGAATTAAAAAAATTAAATACAACTATTTTATTAGGATTCAATTTTTTTGATACTGATATTCAAGATACAATGGTAAGAAATGTTAAAGGTTATACTTTGAAAAGAAATATAGCCCTAAAATTATTAGTTGATGCTGGATTTAATAAAACAAATCCAACTAGATTGTGTTTGTGTATATTGCCTCTGACAAAACCAAGTTATAAAAATAGTTTTGAAATTTATAAATGGGCAAGAATACGAAATTTTGCAACTATAATAACTCCTACAATGATTTCTGGAAGATGTTCTAATGAGAAGAATTGGAAAAAGATAACTCCAAATAAAAAAGATCTGGTGAAACTATATACTAAAATTTACAAATGGAATATTAAGAAAGGAATTAATACAATTGATCAATTAAAACAGGATGGTATATCATCATATGCTGGCGTAATGGGATGTAATCAAATTGCTTGTGGAATGTATGTCACTTTAACTGGCATAGTATTAAGATGCCCAGGTGATGATGTTACTGTATTTGGGAATATTTGGAAAACGTCATTAGAAAAAATTTGGAAAAAATCAGAAAACTATAAAAGAGCAGGAACATTTAATTGTTATTGTCCTCCTAAACAAGGAAAATCAATACCCTCAACATTATACAAAGATGTTTTAAAGAATTTAGTCAAGAGTCAAAATAGATAAAAACTAACTTTGTCTTCACAAGTTGGTCTAGAATCAGACCAGCACATATAAAGGTATCGCATTTATATCTGAACATTTAGATATGACTTTATTAATTCTTTGTATCTAATTATATTGGTGATTGCTTGAATTACTCTATATTAGTGTATAAAGATGAAGACAATGTATTTATTGCTGAATGTGTTGAATTGCAGGGTTGTATCAGTCAAGGATACACGAAAGATGAAGCCCTTTTGAATATAAAGGACGCAATAAAAGGCTATTTAGAAAGTTTAGACAAACATCCCGAAGAAAAAACAAATCTTATTTTTAGGCAAACTATAGGTTTAATTCCTGTGACTGTATAAAACTACCAATTATTTCTGGCAGAGATTTAGTTAAAGCCTTAATTAAATTGAATTTTGAAATGGATCATCAAACTGGAAGTCACATTATTCTAAGATTAAACATAGAACCATATACTAGAGTTACTGTTCCAAATCACAAAGTAATTGCAAAAGGGACACTAAGAGCAATTATGCGGCAAATAGATTTGACTCTTGAAGAATTGATTGAATTATTAAAATAATTTATTTTGTTTTTCCTTATTTTTTATATCAATATATGTTTGCCAGCTTTTTCTTATTATTTCTGGCCTTGTTTTTTCTATTTCTTTTATTGCTTTTATTGTGATTTCGTCATGAGGATAGCCGCAGCCAATTTTGAAACCCAAATCTTTTTCATACTTCCACAACTCTTTGTCCCTTTCGACCTTTGCAATTATGCTTGCTGCACCAACAACTAAATAATTTACATCTGCTTTGTTTTCAACAATCAATTTTGTGTCATAATCAATTAAAGAATATAATTTGTCTTTGTATTTTTCTGTGCTTGTTTGTGGACAGTCTACGTAAATATATTCAGGTCTATGTTTTAATTTGTTAATTAGTTTTACAGCCATTTTTATTTCAATATAATTTAAAGAATCTTTTTCTCTTTGTTTGTCAATTTCATTTGCAGAAATCTGTATACTGTGATATTCTTTTGCAATCTTTTTTATTTTTTTATAAAAAATATCCCTCTGCCTTTTAGTTAATAATTTAGAGTCTTTTACGCCTATCTTTTTTAATTCATTATTTTTTGATGAATCAATTACATAAATAGCCATTACCATCGGCCCTAAAACAGGACCTCTTCCTGCTTCATCAATACCAGCAATCAACATAATATCACAATAATGAAAATAAGTTCATTCAATATATAAAATTACTGTTAGTGTTACACCTTCGTAGCATATAAAAATATACGTTTAGTGTTGTACCCTAGCATTACACAAAATTTTGCTGTCTAAAGTAATAGACCTGCTTTGATGTAAACTACACCATATGCCAAAGTGACCATTCCCAAAAGTGTTGTTATAACTTGGGTAATGTTTGGGCCCAAAATCTTTGTAATCTTTGGTGCGAAATAAAGAAGTAAAAGAGTAAAAACAAAAACAATTGCCAAAGCCGGGCCAGTACTTAATATCCCAAACTTTGATGTTGAAATAATTATTGTTGTTATTGTTGCAGGCCCAGTTAACAAAGGTGTGCCAATTACTGCAGCTATTGCTCTTGCGTTTTGGTGTGAGAATTTGTTTGTTTCTTTTCCTGCATGGCCAATTGCCATTTGTATTCCTAAAAGAGCTAATATGATTCCGCCAGCAATTTGAAAATCCCCAAGTTTTAAATGCAGTACATTTAGAACACCCATACCAAATACTAAAAAAAGGCTAGATAATATTACAGCAACACCTACTGCAATCAAAGCAATTTTGTGCCTTTCTTTATCCTTTAAAGTTTGTGTTGCACTGTAAAATATACCCATACTCATAAAAGGGTCAACAATTACAAAAAACAGAACAACTAACTGAATAAGCTCTGAGAACATTCTATTTAAAGAGGCACGTAACCTTTATATATATATTTGTGTATATTTTAGTGTGGTATGAATGTCTAAGTTTGGCGCTTTGGTGTTGATAATTGTTCTTTTGGCAGCTATTTTTTATGTTTATAACTTAAATACTTCTAGTATAGGTGCAAAGATAGATAAACTCAAATTGAAATACACAATTGGCGATTCTGCACCTCCTGAAAAGATTTTGCTATTTTCACAAGATCTGTCTAAGCTAGCTGGTCAGGCAAAAGATGAGGATAAAAAGAGATTAGAGTTTGAAGCAAAATATTGGCTAGCAGCAGGTACTGCAAAAGAGTTAGCAGGCAAACTAGGTACTGGTGACAATTATTCATATAAATGTACTAAAGACGCAAAAGATATGAAACAAAATCTTAAAGAGGCAAAAGAAAGCTTAGAAAGTGCAAAGCAGTACTTTGAATTGGTTAAGGGTCAGTATTCTAATGTTGATCAAAAAGATTTCTCTTCAAGAATGTCAAATGTAGAATACTCTTTGCAATTAAGTGAAGATTTACTTTTTGTTTTCTGCCCTGAGTAAAAGGGATAACATGAAAACTAATTTTATTGCAGAAGGCGCAGAAGCCAAAATATTTTTTTCAAAAATATTTGGGAAGAAATATATTTTAAAAAAGCGAATTCCTAAATTGTACAGAGCTAAAGAATTAGACAAATCTATTTTGAGCAGAAGAATTAAAAGCGAAGTTAGAAATTTAAGCTTGGCAAAAAATGCAAAGGTTAATTGTCCATTTGTTTATTATTCTGATAATTACAATATCTTAATGGAATACATCCCCTATATTGAGGCAAAATCTATTGTAAAATCAAACCCTACAATATTGAAAAATATTGCTAATGATGTATTTAAATTGCACAGAAACAATATTATTCATGGCGATTTAACTCTTTGTAATATCCTTTTTGATCCCCACAGAAAAATTCCTTATTTCATAGATTTTGGTTTAAGCTTTGTTTCAACAAAATTAGAAGATAAAGCTACTGATTTAGAGGTTTTGAGAGAAATCACTGTTGCTGATTTTGGCCTCAAATATTGGGCTGTGTTTGAAAAAGAGTATCAAAAAGAATCTCCAGAAGTAATCAAATATATGGAAAAAATTCAGAAGAGAAAGAAGTATCTGTAAGATACTTCATATAACTCAAAAGCTCTCATCTTCATGAGCCATTCAGAGGCAGAGTTTATTCCGATAACTCGTCATAAACATATACCTCAGAAGCTCTTGCTAACGCAAGCCATTCAGAGGCAGAGTTTATTCCGATAACTCGTCATAAACATATACCTCAGAAGCTCTTGCTAACGCAAGCCATTCAAAGGCAAAGAAATACTTAGGTCTAATAAAACTTGTAAAGTTTTTCAAGGGCTGGCAGGAGTTAATGGGTGTGTGGCGCAGGGTAACATTTAAAAACAAGATGGTTCCAAATTATATATCTAATTTTTAATATTCTAATTAAAAGAGAGGGGAGTATTTTTGGGTGGCCAAGAGAGTAAATACGCAACTTTGAAAAGCGGTACTACTGTTGTGGGATTAAGAACAAATGATTTTGTAATTGTTGCTTCAGATCAGCAAAGTACTTTAGGATATATGGCGATTGAATTAGAAACACAAAAAGTCTTCCCAATAACTAAACAAATTGTTTTTGGTTTGGCTGGTGCTCAAGGCGATGCAGCACAAATGATTAGAATATTAAAAATGCAATCTTCTTTGTATGAAAATGAAAGAAATAAAAAAATAAATGTGAAAGCATTAACTACTTTGGCAGCAAATATATTTAATGCAAACAGATATTATCCCTATGAAGCATTTTTCGTTGTGGGGGGATATATTAATTTTCCAGAATTATTTGCTGTTGACCCAATAGGCGGTTTTGGCGAACAGAAAAAGTTTACAAGCATTGGTTCTGGAAGCCCTTTTGCAATGGGTGTTTTAGATACAAAATACAAAGAAAAAATGACTAAAGAGGAAGCAATTAATTTAGTTTGCGAAGCTATAAGAGCTTCAAAGAAAAGAGATATTAATACAGGTGGAGAAAAAATAGACCTTTACATTGTTGATAAAAAAGGTATTGAAAACATAAAAAAAGATTGATTAGCACAGTTTTTGTTTTGCAAAAATAAATTGTGTGAAGATTTTCTAATTGCCGAAAGGTGAATAATTGAGAGCAACATCAAATTTTCTAGTTAATTATTTTTGAATTCTTTTTTGTTTGATTTGTGGCAGTTTTGGTGATTTAATTGAATAAAGATGACATAATAAAAGAGATAAAAACAACATTGAATACTATGCATACTGGCAAGATCGAATTCTTAGGTCCAGAAATTTATATTTATACAAAAGATATTTCTGCTTTTTACGAAAATGACAAATATATTTCTAATTTAGCATTTGCTTTGAAAAAGAAAGTAAATATTAGAAGTGATGTTTCAGAATTATTGGAGCCTGAAAAAGCGAAAGAAAAAATTCAAAAATTGATTTCTGAGGATGCTGGAGTTTTTGCAATTTATTTTGATACTGCTTTTGCAGAAGTTGTTATTGAAGCATTGAAACCTGGACTCGTAATTGGAAAAGGCGGACAAACAAGCAAAGCTATAATTCAACAGACTAAATGGACTCCAATAATATTAAGGAAACCGACAATAGAAGGACACTATCTGCAAAAAATCAGAAGTGTTTTATACAAGAACAGCAGCGAAAGAAAAAAGAATTTTGCATATGCTGCAGAAAAGATTTTTGCAGAAAAGAAAAGCAAAAAGGATTGGGTTAGATTTTGTTGCTTAGGAGCATTTAGAGAAGTTGGAAGAAGTTGTATCTTGTTGGAGACTGCAAACTCAAAAATACTTTTAGATTGTGGTGTAAACCCTGCAGGAAATGGAGATGCGTATCCAGAATTAGGAAGTTTAAGATTTTCATTAGACGAAATAGATGCAGTTATAATTACTCACGCACACACAGATCATGCAGCATTTTTGCCTTATTTATATAAAATGGGTTTTAATGGTCCAGTTTATTGTACAAGCCCAACTAGAGATTTAATGGTTATTTTGCAGTATGATTATTTGAATGTTTCAAGTAAGGAAGGGCAGGAAGCACCATACACTGAAGCAGATATTTTTCAAATGTTGAAACATGTTATAACAAGAGAGTATGAGGAAGTTACAGATATAACACCAGATGTTAGATTGACATTTCATAACGCAGCACATATTTTAGGTTCTGCAAGCGTGCATTTGCATATTGGCGATGGAACGCACAATTTGATGTATTCTGGGGATATCAAATTTGGTTTTACTCGTTTATTTAATAATTTAGAAGAGAATTATCCTAGATTGGAAACACTGATTTTAGAAAGCACTTATGGCGGGCCAAATGATATTATGCCACAAAGAAATATTGCAGAAGATAGATTGATTTCAGTAATTAATGAAACAGTAAAGCGTGGCGGAAATGTTTTGATTCCTGTATTTGCAGTTGGAAGATCACAAGAAGTAATGGTAGTTTTGGAAGAATATTTCAGATACAACAGATTGCAAACAAAAAGTGTTTTTTTGGCAGGTTTGATAAAAGAAGTTTGTTCAGTTCATACAGCATACCCAGATTATTTTAAAGATAATTTGAAAAGAAGAGTTCTGCAGAACAACTCACCTTTTAACAACCCTTTATTTAAAGAAATTACAACAAAACAGGATTTTGAAGATGTTATAAGCAACACAGGAAACGTAATATTAGCGACTTCTGGTATGATGACTGGTGGGTTTTCAGTTGAATTTTTGCACAGATTTGCAGAAAATCCAAAAGATACTTTAATATTTGTAGGTTGGCAATCGAAAGGATCTTTGGGTAGAAGATTACAAGAGGGTATGAAAGAACTAACAATAACTGAGAATGGCAAGCTCAAGAAAATACCTGTTAACTTAGAAATAGTCACTATAGAAGGATATTCAGGACATTGTGATAGGAATCAATTAGTGAACTATGTGAGAAATTTAAATCCTATGCCAAAAAGAATTTACATAAATCACGGCGAAGAAGAAAAATGCGTTTCTTTTTCAAAATACATATCTCAAAGATTCAACATTTCATGCTATGCCCCAAAAAATCTAGAATGTTTAAGAATTAGATAAGAATTCTTTGCACATTCCAAATTCTTTCATTATCTTTTTCTATGCTTTATAATTTTCTTCATAAATCTTACTAAAGCTAACATTAATGTTAGGAAAAGTAAGCGAAAAGCTTAAATAGACTTAAGGATTAGTATATTATATGGTTTATATTAATAGGGCTTTAGAATCAATATTTCAAAAGCATTTTGAGCTATATAAGGTAGTTGCAGTATTGGGCCCTAAACAAACAGGCAAAACAACTTTTTTAAATAACGAAATTAAAAAAATAAAAAATACTAATTCTATTTCTTTAGATGACCCCGATGCAAAATTCTTGTTTAATGATGATATTAAATTATTTGAAAAACAGTATTGTGTTGGTTATAATGTTACATTTATTGATGAAATTCAATATGGCAAAGAAGTAGGCCCCAAAATAAAATATTTGGCAGATAAAGGATATAAATTATTATTAAGTTCATCATCAGAAATTTTGGCTGGCAAAGAAGTATTATCTTATTTAGTTGGAAGAGCATCAATATTAAGATTATTCCAATTTTCTTTAATAGAAATTTTTAATTCGGAAAACATTAAAATCAAGACAAACAAAATAATTGAAAGAACAATTTTTGATCAATGCAGTTATGGGGCATATCCCAAAGTTTTTATAACTAAAAATATTGATGAAAAAAAAATATTATTAAAAAATTTATATGAAACTATGTTATACAAAGATGTCTCAAAAAATTTTGGCATTGAAGACATATCCAATTTAGAAAAATTTGTTAAATATCTAGCAATAAATTGTTCAAAAATAATTTCCTATGACAGTATATCTAGAGATTTAGGCATGTCTCATCAAACAATAAAAAAATATTTGAATGCTTTAGAAAAAAGTTATTTTATTTACCAGATGTCGCCTTACTATACCAACAAATTAAAAGAAATTACAAAACAACCGAAAGTATATTTTTATGATGTCGGTTTGAGAAATACAATATTATCAGAATACCCCAAAAATTTAGATTCTCAAGGTTTTTTATTTGAGGATTATGTTTTTTCAGAATTAAAAAAACAAGGTTATAATCCCAAATATTGGAAATCAAAAACAAAACAAGAAGTTGATTTTATATTGGAAATTGGAAAAACTACCAGCCCTATAGAAGTAAAGTTATCTTGTGATAATCCAAATGTAGAACCTAGCTTGAAATCATTTATTGAAATTTATAAACCATCAAAAGCATATGTTGTATATTACAAAGGTGAATCTCAAAAAGTAAGAATAAATGGCTGCGAAGTATTTTTTGTTAATATAATAGAATTGCTAGACAAATTAAAATCTTTTAAATAATGATGTGATTTTTAATGAAATTAATAATTTGGCATTGCGATTCTTATTTTATAGGAAATCCAATAAAATCTCAAAAAGCACAAAACAATGTTGAAACAGTCAAGAACATTGATGTTAAAAACTCATTATCTATTTGGATTACAATAGAATCATTAGAAGATAAAAATTATTTTTCTGATTTGTTAAGAGATATTGACCCGTTATCGAAAAGGTTCAATATCAAACTAATTGTATTAACTCCATTTGTACATTTAACCAATAAACCATTAAATTTAAAACAAAGCCACATTATAATTAAAGAATTAGGTTTATATCTACACAAAAAAGGATTTGATATCAAAAGAGCACAATTTGGTAGTGCAAAAGATTTGAAAATGGTTAGTCTTGCAGATCAATATCAATGTGTTTATAGAAGTTATCCAAAGCCAGAATTTATTTAATTACAATTCCTTCTGAAATTCTTTCATTACCTTTTTTAATATTGTGTAATTCTTTGTTAATTTTTGATTTGCCTTTTTTATTATTTTTTCCAACTGCCCTACATTAAGGAGGGTTTCATTTCCAAATTTTACAGGCAGACTCATGTTACTTGTACCTGTTAATTCAATAATGTACCTTCCTTCATCTATATTGAAAATTCCGCCTCTTTTTATTCCTAATCTTGCCTTTAAATGCAATACCTTTATTGCTGTGGGCAAGTTCTTGCAAACAAAATGAAAAATAAATGATTCTTGTTTAAACCAGATTTCTTGATAAGGTAAATCTTTTTTTAATATATCGTAGACTTCTTTCAATTTAACTGTTCTATGCCATTTGCCTGCAAATAAGCCAGGCATTTTATGTTCATCTTTATCTGCGCCCAAAAGCATTATTCTTCCTGCACAACTTGAGCTTGTAAAAATATTTTTCTTTTTATTAAATCTTTTCAAAAAAGGAACAAGCACAGCATCTACTTTTTTTTTATCAATTGCATTTGCAAGTTTGCCCATACTGGTATTCTTAGTCATTCTAAATCGTACAGATTCTAAATCTTCAGTCATTATCCCACATTATATTGTTTTTTTGTTTCATTGTATATTTCTAAAAATAGTTTTGTATTATTATTTGCAAAATAAATTGTTTTGCCCACAATCTTTTCTTTATTCAGAACCTTCAATGTAACAAGTAGTTCCAAAAGAGTCTCAATGTCCTTTTCGGTCATGAAACTAAACCCTTTTATTTTTTTGATTTCATCAACAGGCAGACCCTGTTTTGATAGTTGCCCAAGCAGAGAAATACACATGTCGCTTTTTGCTATTGCATAAAGCTTAGGGTTCTTTTCAAGAAATATAATAAAGTTTTTCTTTGATTCAATATCCATATAAAGATACAGCTACAAACCTTTAAAAATCTACACAAAATAAATCAACACAGGCACAATAATACAAGAGATCATTAATAACCTAGGATTTTCTGTTCTTATGCAGAGGTAACCAATTAGTGTGCACACCCAGAAAACAACAAGCCCCAAAAAGTTTGAAAACAAAAGAACAATTAAATGTAAGAAGGCAAGAATCAAGATGTTAATTATTTTATAATTGAAGTTCTGTGCTAAAACTAATATTTTTTTGCTCAAATAAATTGTTAGAAAGTATCCCAAAACAACCCCTATCAAACAGAAAAATAAAATCCAACCAAAAGAAAAAACAAAAGTGTTTTTAGTGAAGTTTTCAAAGAAAACTGCAGACGCAGTTCTTGTTTTTCCAATAAAATAAACACAGAAAAAAGAAAGAATCATCACTAAAACATTGATCGCACCATTCATTAAAATGTAGCCCTCTTCTTTTATTTGTGCTAATTTAGTTCCGAAATATGTTGCAAAACCATTACCCAGACCAGGGAAAAGGGAAACAAATATTGATAAACAAGGGCTAATAACGCCCACTTTAATTTTTGTTATTAAATCTATTTTTTCTATGTAAAGACTTTGTTTGGGTAATTTTATTTTATTTTGCATTGCAAACAAAATGTTGCTTGCACCAAATAATCCAGAGACTATAACAAGTAATGGGTTTTCAACAAAAGCAAACTGCAAAGAAAAATAACCCACAAGACCAGAAAATATAATTATTAAATATCCAAAATAGTTTTTTGTTTGGAAAAATAAGCACGCCAATCCAATTAATAGAACAAAAGGAGTTAATAAATTAATTGCTGTTGGCAAGTATTTTAATAAAACCAGAAATAATGCAATTAAAGGCAGACCAAAAATTATTGCGTTTATTGCTCCTGTGCAATATAAATAAATTGCATAAAATCCCTTGCCCCTTAAAAATAGTTTTTGTGCTGGCATTGTTGAAACAAAGTTGTCTGTATTAGGAATTGAGAATATTGTTGCTGGAATTATGCTGATAAAACAAAAAACAACAGAGCTTAGAATAAAAACAATTGCTTTAATCTCTAAAGAAATATTTGCTGAAGAAATTAAATAAATTATGTTGTTTATGTGCAGTCCAGGGATTAGACCAGAAATAATTCCTACTATTGTTGCAATGAGTGTGCCAAGTAAAACAATCAGAAGCACTAACTAATTACATCAAAAGGGTTTTTAATTCTTTAGGAATTTTTAGCATTGGCTATGTTTTTTTAAATAAAGCATAAAGGTTTAAATATTGCAAGTTGCATAACTTATATATAATTGATTAATATATAATTGGCTAATTGTGAGATTATGGTATTAAATTATAAAACAACTGCTGAGATTAAGGTGCCTGAAAAATTAATAGATCAGGTTATTGGCCAAGATTCTGCTGTTAATTTAATTAGAAAAGCGGCTAAGCAGAGAAGAAATGTTTTGTTAGTTGGAGAACCAGGTACAGGAAAATCAATGCTTGCAAAAGCAATGGCTGACATTATGCCAATAGATAAGTTGTACGATATTTTATCATATCCCAATCCTTTGGATTCAAACGAGCCTGTTATCCAAGTTGTTGATGCTGGCGAAGCAAAGAAAATGGTTCAAGGCATAAGTTTAGAAGAAAAAAGTACACAAGACTCTTTCAAGTTGATATCCTTTTTGATCCCTTTAGGTTGGTTTATTTTGGCTTTTATTTTTTGGGAATTAGGCTACATATCAGACATAATTTTTGCAGCAACTCTTTTGGTAGGGGCATTTATTGTTGTTGGTTTGGCCTTGTCTTCGCAAATGAAGTTAAGAAGCGAAATAAAAACTCCTAAAATATTAATAGACAATGAAGGCAAGAAAACAGCGCCTTTTGTTGATGCTACAGGTGCTAAAGCAGGCGCCATGTTTGGGGACGTGAAACATGATCCACTTCAGACTGGGGGCCTGGGCACTCCTGCTCATTTAAGGGTTATGCCGGGATATATTCACAAAGCAAATAAAGGGGTGTTATTTATTGATGAAATGGCTACTTTGGGCCCAAATTCCCAGCAGGATTTATTGACTGCTTTGCAAGAGAAGAGAACAAGTATAACAGGCCAAAGTGAGCTATCTTCAGGGGCAATGGTAAGAACAAAGCCAGTTCCCTGTGATTTTGTTTTAGTTGCTGCAGGCAATTATGAGGCACTGCAAAATGTGCACCCTGCTTTGAGATCGCGTATAAGGGGTTATGGTTATGAAATTTACATAAACAAAGACATGGATGATACTCCAGAGAACAGGGATAAGCTTGTTCAGTTTGTTGCACAAGAAATCAAAATGGATGCAAAAATACCCTCTTTCACAAAAGAAGCAGTTGAAGTTATTATTTTTGAAGCAAGGAGAAGAGCATCAACAAAGAGCAAATTGACACTTAAGATGAGAGAGTTGGGTGGGCTTATAAGAGCAAGTGGTGATTTGGCTTTAGAAAGAGGCAAGAACATTGTTGATGCTAATGATGTTTTAGATGCTAAAAAGCTGTCTAGGACATTAGAAGAGCAGATGATTGAAAAGCATATTGAAATTACAAAGAATTATGAAGTATTTGAAACAAAAGGCAAAAAGGTTGGAAAGGTAAATGGCCTAGCAGTATTAAATGATATGCAAACAGGCACTGTTATTCCTATTGAAGCTGAGATATCTCCTGCCCAGTCTAAAACTGAGGGCAAGATTGTTGCAACAGGCAAGTTAGGAGAGATTGCTAAGGAAGCTGTTTTGAACATTTCTGCTTTGATAAAAAGGATCTCGAAAGTAGATTTATCAAATTATGATATTCATATACAGTTTTTACAGACCTATTCTGGGGTTGAAGGCGATAGTGCATCAGTTTCAATTATAACTGCAGTAATATCTGCAATATCCAATATGCCTATAGACCAAAGCATAGCAATGACTGGTTCATTAAGTGTTAAAGGCGAGGTTTTGCCTATTGGTGGCGCAACAGCAAAAGTTAATGCAGCGATCAAAGCAGGTTTCGCTAAAGTAATTTTGCCAAAAGCGAATATTGATGATGTTGTTCTGCTGGACGAAGATAAGAATAAGATTAAAATAATACCTGCACATGATTTATATGATATTTTAGAAGTTGCTTTAATAAATGGCAATACAAAAAAGGTTTTATTAGAAAGATTAAAAAAAGAATTAAATTTGGGAATGAAGAAATAATTTTGATGTGATAATATATGGAAGAAGCAACAAAGAAGCAGATATTTTTTGTATTTATTATTTTGTTTGTTCTGCTTGCAATTTATTTTCTAGTAGATTTATTTGTTAGCATGTCCAATTTGATTAAATTGATTTTTCTTTTGGTTTTAATACTGGTTTTTGTTATTGTTGTTGTTTTGAAAGCAGGTTTTGTTTTATTTTTGCAGGAATATGAAAGAGCAGTTATTTTTAGGTTTGGAAGATTGCATAGAGTTTCTGGTCCGGGCTGGGCATTTATTATTCCTGGTTTAGAAACATCAAGAAAAGTAGAATTGCGTGTACAAACTATTGATGTTCCAAAGCAAGAGGTTCTCACAAAAGATAATGTAGCTGTTAAGATTGATGCTGTTATTTATTTGGCTGTGAAGAAAGATCCGCAAAGCGTTATAAATTCAGTAATTAATGTCGAAGATTATAAGCAAGCAGCACAACTTTTTATTAAATCAAGTGTAAGAGAAGTTATTGGCAATATGGAATTAAGCGAAGTCATAAGCAATATAAATGAATTAAATAAAAAACTGGTTGCTGAGTTGGCATATGTTTCAAAAGATTGGGGAATTTCTGTTGAAAGCGTTGAGTTAAAAGAAATTATTGTTCCTGATATTGTAATGGAAGCAATGCACAAACAAAAAGCTGCAGGACAAGAAAGATTGGCAATAGTTCAAATGGCAGAAGCTGAAAGAGAAAAAATAAGTGCAATAAACAGAGCAGCATCTGAACTTTCAGACAAATCAATATCTTATTATTACATAAAAGCATTGGAAGAGATATCCAAAGGCGCATCGACTAAGATTATCTTTCCTATGGAGTTTTCAAGACTTGCAGAGATATTAGCTGGTAAAATGGCACCTAAGCCAGGAGAGAAAAGCAAACTAGAGGGCTTTTTGGAGAAATATGGCGATTTAATTGAAAATAAGGTTCAAAAGCTTGAAGAAAAGGAAGAAAAGAAGTAATCCTTTTTAAATCCTATATTGCAAAAATATATACTAATTGGTGGTTGTATGGAAAAGTTAACACAATATGAAAGAACAAGAATGTTGTCTGCAAGGGCTTTGCAAATAAGCGATGGTGCAGAAGTTTATTTAGACAATCCAAAAGAAAAGAGTACAATAATATTAACAGAAGAAGAATTCAAAAAAGGGAAAACACCTTTGAAAATTGTTAAGAAATAGTAGTGGTGATGTTATGGGAAATTCAATGTTGAAGCCTTTGAAAACAAAAACAGATTTTATGCTTGATGAGTTAGGTGACAAATTTGACACCGATTTTGAGAAGAACAAAAAAACAATCTCTAACTTAAAATTGCCTTTTTCAAAAAAGACAGTAAACAGAATGGCTGGCTATGCGGTTCGTGTAAAAAAAAGAGTGCAAAAGAAAAATAAAGCCCAAGATAAGAACCAAATGATTCTTATCTCATAAATTTCTTCTTGCCTGGTTCTTTAGCTTTAGGTTCTGGTTTTTCCCCTTTTGTTGGTGTTACAGCAGGAGCAACTGTTGTTGCTACTTCTTGGGCTTTTCCAATTTTTGCTTCTCTTGTCCATTTCTTTCTACCCGAAAGCATTTTGTTTAAGTGTTTCACTTCTTTTATTTCAAATGGCATATTTACTTTATATTTAATGCCTTTCAATATTTCTCTAATTTTATCTTTCTTTACATGATCAACAACAACAGAAAGCAGAATTTGACCCTTTTTTATTTGTGTTGCCCGGCCTATGTTTTTGCCAAAAGCATGTTTCATTCCTTTTGATACTCTATCTGCGCCTGCCCCAGTTGCTGATTTATGTTCTCTAACAACATGATGTGGATAAAGCCTGATCTTTATAACAAAATCGTCCTTTCCTAATGTATCTGTAAATTTCTTTACTAATTTTTGTCTCATAGATTCTATTGCATTGTCTCTTATTTGCATTGTTTGTTTTGAAACAACATCAAATTGTGTATCAAATTCTTTTGTTTGATTTCCTATTGTAAAATCTCTTGTTCTTACTCCTGGAACACCGCCTAAAAAGTTCTTTCTCTGAACTTTTGGCGCGTGTCTAGTGTATGATCTTTCTCTATCTCTAAAACATCTTGCTGGTCTTAACCCCATAAAAATACCCCTATAAAATAAAAAATTAGGTTTTAAGCATATTCCTTTAAACAGTACAAGTTTGTATACTTTCCTTTACTTTTACTTTATATATATCTGCCCCTAAATATATAAAAACCTATCCTTGATATATAAGTATGGATAGTTGTAACTTTTTCCAGATATATCAAAAGTATACAACAAAGAGTATAAGATTTCTTTCAGATAAGCGAAATCTTTTACTAAGTGTCAGAAAACAAGAGTTTATGACACATCCATAAACATAGTGATATTTATGGATTCCCAGAAGCTCAAAGCAATTCTCTTTATATTTTTCCTAATATTTTCTTTAATATTGTTCCTTTTGGGCTTAATCCTTGTTAACACAGCTATTCTGATCTCTTTTGGCATTTGTTTTATTCTTTCTGCTCTTTTTGGTTATCTTTTGTATACCCAAGCAACAGGCTCGCCTTTACAAGAGCTTTTAAAATATCACAAATTAAAGGAATCTTTATTAACACAAAAAAATGAAATACAAAAACAGTACTTGAAAAGGCAGTTAAGTGAAAAGCAATTTAAACTACAAATAAACTCCCTTGATAAAAAGATTTTTCTCATAGATTACAAGCTTCAGTTTTCAAATTCTGAACTCTCAAAAGAAAAAGACATTAAACGTACAATTGAATTTCTTCAGAAGAAATATTTCAAGCAAGAAATAAATGAAGATCTATATAATGAAATGCAATTAGAACTCTCAAAAGAATTGGCCCAATTAAATACACAAAATAAAAATAATAATACAAAAAGGGGTAGTAAGAAATAATTATTTTTTCTCGCTAGGTGTAAAAAAACATTACAGATTAGTTTCTAAAACTTTCATAACTGTATTGGCATCAATTGCCATTTTGATTAAAGTTGTTGAGCCTCTAACACCTTTGCCTGATGTTGTTGTTATTAATAAACCATAAGTTGTCAATTCGCCCAAGTATTCTTTAAACCATTTCATTGTTACTGGCTGTTTGGATACTTGTTTAATTTGCTTTACGTATTCTAAATAGGCATCACCAGAATATATCACATACCCATCATCTAATAAATGAGTTGAAAATCTATTGTTTTTTACCATATTTGCAATTGCAAACAATACTATTTTTATTTGTTCTGGCAAAGTGGAGATCATATCAACAACTATTTCTTCTTCTACCTGCTTTTTTGCTTCTTTTATCTCCTCTTCAGTTATTTTGTAAGTTTGCTTTTTATCTGCAATTTCTCCTCCGCTTTCTAACAGTAATAATGCTGTCCTAGCATCACCAGATTCTTGTGCAGCAAAAGCACTTGCTAGTGCTATTGCTCCTTCTTCAACACAATCTTCTTGAAAACCAATACCAATTCTTTGTGTTAGAATTTCTTTTAATTCTTGTGCATTGTATGGCGGAAAAATCAATTCCTTTTTACACAATCCACTTTTTGTTCTTGTATCTAAACAGTCCTTAAACAATACATTATTTGATATTCCTATTATTGTTGTTGCTCCTTGTTTAATTTCATCATTAATTCGTACTAAAGAGTAAAGTGCATCATTAGCATCTTTTATTAAATCAATTTCATCCAAAACAACAATTACAAAAACGTTTTTTTGTGTTAATTCTTTTACTATTGAATCATAAATAAAACTTGCGGAATATCCAAAATAACTTTTTGGGAATAAATTATCTGCAACTTTTAATAAAACTTTGTATTTGGAATTGTATGTTCTACAATTTATATAAATAGATACTATACTTTGTTGTAGATTACTTTCTTTTTGTATTTCCAACATCTTTTCTAATACTTTATTTATTGTTGCTGTTTTCCCGCAACCTGTTTTTCCATACAAAAACAAATTATTTGGCATGTTTCCTTGCAAAGCTGGGGCCAAATCAGAAATTATTTCTTGTATCTGGTTTTCTCTAAAAGGCAAGGTGTCAGGTACATAATGAGGCGAAACTAAATCTCTATTCTTGAATACGCTCTTTTTGTTAATTTCTCTACGAAACTGCTCTTTAATATCCATTTCAATACCCAAATAGTGAAGTTAATAAACATATTAATGGAAAAAGTTTTTTAAATTGGTATACTTCTTATATTATGGCTTCTAAAGGCAAACTACCTTCATATTTACCTATTTTGAGCTTAGTTGTATGGGTTTTAGGTTCTTTGCTTGTATTTTACGTGCTTGAGAGCTTATTGGCTTTGGAGAGTCCAATAATAGCTTTATTTCATTATTTAGGCTATGTTGATGCTTATGGCAAAGCAAGTGTTTTTGGAACAATCATTCTTATAGATTATCAATGCTCTGGTTTCTTCTCTATTTTTGTTTATTTGGCCTTGATATTTAATCCAATAATTCGTTTATCAATAAAGAAAAGAGTTTTTGTTTTTATTTTGGGAGCAATAGTACTTTATATTGCAAATATTTTGCGTTTATTTGCTTTGTTTGAATTTACAAATAGTCTTAGTGTAAACTGTTTGCATATTTTGGGTTGGATTTTTATGTCTACAATAATTTTTGTCTTGTGGTCTTTTGCTACTAGAACTATCAAAAACAAACAAATATAAACTTTCTACAGTAATATATATTTATTACAATATAATTATAATTTTGGGGATGATATTATGCCAATAGAAAGACCAATGAGATATTTCAAAACAGTAAAGGGGAAAAGTGTTGTTAGAGAATCAAAAATATCAACCTATAGAAAAATAAAGGAAGAAAGAAAAAGTTTATCTGGGGAAGATATTAAAAGTTTATTAAACCGAAAATTAACTGGCGATACAGCAGTACGATTTTTATTATCAAAAGGATTAGATGCAAGACAATTAAAATTAAGACAGATTTCTATTTTCGAATTAGTCTCAAAGTTTAAATTATCGTCAAAGGATTTGAAATCTCTTGGTTATACTGCTAGAGACTTGGCATCTG
>Ga0066637_10000193_pt1 | contig 36959 bp, 30 predicted proteins | sample CryGeyCG2014_020_FD_62737 | JGI IMG/M metagenome (GOLD analysis project Ga0066637, IMG submission 62737) | Groundwater microbial communities from aquifer - Crystal Geyser CG08_land_8/20/14_0.20 | ecosystem: Environmental > Aquatic > Deep subsurface > Groundwater | place: USA: Utah: Grand County...
AAAAAATAACATGATAATTGTAAAATTAACAGGAGGAATTGGCAACCAGCTTTTTCAATATGCCATGGCCCGTAGAATCGCATATATAAATAAAGTCGAATTAAAACTGGATATTAGTGAATATGATAAACCAAATCCTATAGCTAAAAGGGTTTACCACTTATTTGTTTTCAAAATCCGTGCTTCAACTGCCTCTTATAAAGAAATATCATTAATGAAAACCAGGAACAATCTTTTTTTTGATTTTATTCGTCCCTATTATAAGCGCAAAATAGTTAAAGAAAAATCCTTCTTCTTTGATCCTAAAATTTTATTAATCAAGGACCCGGTATATATTAGCGGTTATTGGCAAAGTGAAAAATATTTTAGTGATATTAAAGAAATTATTCAACGAGAAATACAGCTAAAACAAAAATTTCAAAATGAATTAATAAGAACGAGAGAATATCATCAAATTATAAACAGCAGTTCGGTCTCAATACATATTAGACGAGGAGATTATGTTTCCCATCCTGCTATAAATAAAAGATTTGGAGTTTGTAATTTAGATTATTATTATGAGGCTGTTAAGCAAATTATAAGATTTATAAAAATCCTACATTTTATATTTTTTCTGATGATATTGAGTGGGCTAAAAGCAATATAAAACTAAATTACCCAACATATTTCTTAGAAAAAAACAAAGATTATATTGATTTGATTTTAATGAATAAATGCCAGGCAAATATTATTACCAACAGTACTTTTAGTTGGTGGGCAGCCTGGCTAAACAAAAATCCACAAAAAAAAGTAATCATTCCAAAAAATTGGTTTAAAGATAAAACAATTATAACAAAAGATCTAATACCAAAAACATGGATTCGGATATAAAAAGATTGACAATAATAATCTGTACTTATAACCGCGCAAAATGTCTTGAATCGGCACTTAAAAGTTTGATTAAGCAGTTTGGTAATTCAAATTATTTCGAAATTATTGTAATTGATAATAATTCACAGGATGATACGAAAAATATTATTAAAAAATATTTAAATAAACTGTCCTTCTTAAAATATATTTTTGAACCAAAACAGGGGCTTAGTTATGCCAGAAATCGAGGAATCAAAGAAGCGAACAGCGAATATATTGCCTTTTTAGATGATGACGCAATTACGTGTCCAAATTGGGTTAAATTAGCATATGAAATAATTGATTTTAAAAAACCAGATATTTTCGGAGGACCAATGTATCCTTATTATGAGGATAAAAAACCTAAATGGTATAAAGATGATTATGCCATTAGAAAAGTTACTAATAAACCACGCCTATTAAAATCATCTGAATTTATAACAGCGGCTAATATCTTTTATAAAAAAGATATATTCAATAAAATCGGCTTATTTGACGTAGACTTAGGTATGAAAGGAAATAAAGTGTCTCTGGGCGAAGAGACACAGATACAATTGAAAGCTGATAAACAAGGATATAAAATTTTTTATCATCCCAATCTTTACATTAATCATCTTGTGCCGAGGTTTAAGATGAAAGTACTATATATACTTAAGCGATATTACGCCTATGGCTATACTAGACGTTGGTCAAATTATAAAAAAGATAATATTTTTTTTGCTTTTGCTATGTTTATCTATTCAATATTATTAGGACTGTTAAGACTAATTCTATATCCAATACGAAATAAAACAAAATATCCATACTGGCAAAATTATTTTATTGATAAATTCAAATCCGTATTCATTTTTGGGGCATTAATATTTTCATATATTAAACCGCCAAAATAACAAAATACCTAATGCAAAAAGAATATTTTAAAAGTACTTTATCCCCTTTGGTGCTCTTTGTCTATAATCGTCCTTGGCACACTCATCAAACAATAAAGCATCTGCAAGCAAATTACTTGGCTGATCAAACTAATTTATTTATTTATTCAGACGGCCCTAAAGATGTCCAAGATAACAGTAAAATAAAGGAGGTGAGAAATTATTTAAATACAATAACTGGCTTTAGAAAGGTAACTTTAATAAAACGAGAAAAAAATTGGGGGTTAGCTGAATCTATTATTAACGGAACAACAGAGATTATTGACAGATATCATAAAGTAATAGTTTTGGAAGATGATTTAATAACTAGTCCAAATTTTTTGGACTATATGAACAAAGCGCTAGGTTATTACCAAGATAATCAAAGGATTTATTCTATCTCGGGCTATAATCACCCTACCAACTTAATGCCTATACCAAATGACTATCAATCTGACGTCTATTTTACTCCACGAGCCAGCTCCTGGGGTTGGGCAACCTGGCGGGATAGGTGGGAAAAAGCCGATTGGTCTATCAGTGATTTTGATAGGTTTCTATCTAATAAACAGCAACAAAAGCAATTTAATCAAGGAGGTGATGATTTAACAAGAATGCTAGCCCTCCAAATGGAAGGAAAAATAGATTCATGGGCCATTCGTTGGTGCTATACTCATTACAAAAATCAGGCTTTGGCTGTCTGGCCAGTGAAATCATACATTAATAATATTGGTCTAGATGGAACTGGGAGTCATTATAAAGGAAAAGAGGTAAGAAAATACCGAAATATTGATCTTAATCAAACTAAAGAGGTTAATTTCGCCAATAAAGCTATCATTGATGATGAAATTATCAAAAACTTTCACAAAGTTTATCGACATAAAACGTCTACCAGGTTTATTAAACGATTAAAAAATTATATTTTTCCCAAAGTTAAATAGCTAGATTTTAGCATGCAGATGGCAAACAAAATTACGGACAGGAAGTTTTGGCAAGACTACTGGAGAGGATATCAACCGAAATTGATCACCACAATTTTGTTCCAAGATATTTTTGCATCATTCCCAAGCGGTAACCAGACATTTATTGAAATCGGTGGCTTTCCTGGAAATTTTTCCATCTATTTTAGAAAATTCAAAAAATATCAGGTAACCATGCTTGATTATTTTGTAGATTATCAGATTATTAGTCAAGCATTAAAGATCAACTCATTAGACCAAAATGCAATTAGGATAATTGAGGTAGACTTTTTTGATTTTCAATCTGATAAACAGTATGACATTGTTTTTTCTGCCGGTTTTATTGAGCATTTTGATAATCCGGAAATTGTTGTGAAGAAACATCTGGAGTTACTTAAACCTGGTGGCCTTTTGTTTATCTCTCTACCAAATTTCTTGGGCTTAAATGGATTTGTTCAAAAAATATTTGATAAGAAAAACCTAACTAGACACAATACAGAAATTATGAAAATAGAGAAACTAAATGCGTTATTCAATGCAATGGATTTAACTAATTACAAAATCAGCTACTGGGGCAAGCCGTCAATTTGGCTAGAATCAAGTTCAGGACGAAGCAAATCTCTGATTAAGGCTATCAAGGCCATATCAAAAATTTTAAATCTACTTAATCTGAAAAACAAATTCTTATCACCTTACTTAGTTGTTCAAGCTTATAAAAAATGAAAGTATTAATTATCAATTATAGCCTCACTGGTGGCGCTGGTATTGCTGCTTTCAGATTACATCGGGGATTACTCGATGCAGGAGTTAAATCAACAATGCTAGTTCAAAAAAATTTAAATGACTTCCCTAAAATAATAAGTCCGGATTCATCTATAAACCGACTAAAGTCTATATTTACTAAAAGAATTGATGCTTGGCCGCTATTTTTTTATAGAAATAAACAAGACTTTCCTTTTAGTATTTCATCAACTTCAAGTAATATATTGCAAAAAATAGAACAAATAAATCCTGATATTGTCCATTTGCATTGGTTAGGTAAAGGCTTCTTGGCAATTAAAGAATTAGATCAAATCAGGCGCCCCCTTGTCTGGACATTACATGATTCCTGGGCTTTTACTGGTGGTTGTCATTTGCCGTTTGATTGTAGTCGATATACTGAAAGATGTGGTAATTGTCCGCAACTTAGATCAAATAAGGAAAATGATTTAAGTCGAAAAATATGGCAAAAGAAATACTATCACTGGCAAGACATAAACTTGACAATAATATCCCCTAGTCGATGGCTCGCCCAATGCGCCAAACAGAGCTCACTATTTAGAAATCGAAGGGTAGAAGTACTTCCTAATGGAATTAACACAAATGTATTTAAGCCTTTGGATAAAAAGATAGCTCGTCAAAGGTTAAACCTTTCGCCAAATAAAAAATATATTTTGTTTGGTGCTGGTAATATAATAAAAGATAAAAATAAGGGATTACATTTCCTTAAATCTTCTCTGGAAAAAATCTATCAAGATAATCTGATTAAAAAAATAGAAGTTATCATTTTTGGCAAATTAGAAAAAGTTAAAAAATTTGATCTAAAACTTAAACATCATTACCTCGGCAAAATAGAAAATGACAAAAAGCTAAGTCTTATCTATTCTGCGGCCGATGTGGCAGTCATGCCCTCAATGCTGGAAAATTTACCGAATATAATTATGGAAAGCATGGCCTGCGGTACACCTTGTGTGGCTTTCAATACAGGAGGAATTCCTGATTTAGTTGATCATAAAAAAAATGGCTTTATCGCTAAACCATTTAAATCTCAAGATTTTAAAAGGGGAATTTTGTGGATTCTTCAAAACAATCAAAGGCTTAAACAACTATCAGACAATAGCCGTAAAAAAGTATTAGATAAATTCGATAATAGAAAAATCGCTAAAAGACATCAGGCTCTATATAGTCAATTAATTGACAATCCTTGAGCCGATAAATATAAAAATTTCCAATAACCTTATCTAACTCAAAATATTTATCTGGTCTATATTGATCATGAAGAATTTCTAGATCTAAAGAATACTCCACCGTCTCAATCTCCTTTCTTAGATCTCTCAATTGAGAATCAGGATATTTTTTTCTAAACTCATTACTAATCCGATATAAAATGTGTTCAGTCCGATCAATCTTTTCTGTGATGGGTGTTTCAAATAAGTATATAATATCGCTAAAATCAGATTCTCCTTGAGAAATATAATATTTTACGTTATATTTTGACATTGTCTGACAAAAACCAAACCCACTTATTTTTTCAGTAATTGAAGTAGAAAACATAGCTGGCGATCGGAAGGCAAGCAACAAAATGCCTGCATAAGTGCTATATTCTCTGGTCAGAACTTTTTCTTCGGGTTCTATTGTTTGTTTAATATAATCAATTGCTTGATTATAATCTTGGCTGGAGGATATATCTGCATTGCTTAATTTTTCGGCTCGGTAATGAAATATTCGATAAGAACCAAGGCTAAATAACGAAACTATTGATATTAAAAATATAATATTTAAAAATCTTCTTTTGGTAATATGAAGTATTGTTGATAATAAAAAACAGGTTAAAAAAATCAGTAAAATAACAAATACATGCCGATAGTAATGATGGAAAAAAATTACTTTTGAATCAACAATTAAATAGGCACAGCAACTGAATATAAATAATAATAATATACGGCGAATTTTTTTATTAAATAATACCATCCCTAATAAAAGACCCGATAAACTAATAATCCAGATTGTGCTGGGAAAAAATATTTCTAATTGCCTGATAATTAAATAATAAACTTCCCAGCGAAATATCAAATTCCAATCAGTCAAAAAACTTTTGGAAAAATAAATTACTCGCTGATAAAAAAATATAAAAAACGAACATAACAAAAATATTATTAAAAACCAAGTGAATTTATATTTTAATATAAAATATCTTATAATATCTTTTTTGACAAGATAGTAGGTCACTAAAATAACGACAATCGAAGATAAAACGATTGTTAAGCTAACTGGATAAGTATATTTGGGAATATTTCTAATAAATGCATAAAATAATACTATTGGTAAAAAAGATAAAATTCCAAAATCTACTAACCTAGCCAACTTATTTTTAATACCTTTATTTGAAAATAAAATCATCGGAATAAAAAAAGTCATCACAAAGGGAATTAATGAAATTCTGTTAAGAATCGCTAAACCACAAAGTAAAAAGGCTGAGGCATTTTTTTTATTTAGATAAGCCGCCATCGCGAAAAATAAAAATAAAAGCCCTGGTCTATCCAGCACTGTTACAAAAAAGTAATTATGGAAAAAGGAATTGATGACTAAAAAAAGTAAACCAATTAGGGCAATTTTTTTTGTAAATACCTTTTTAAAGAAAAGATATATCCCCAAAAAAATCAGAACATCTAATAAAGCCATTAAGATCCGCACTAGCAAAAGAAAAGATATTCTCCCAATCAAGGGCATAAACGGATAAAAGACCCAAGTATAGAAAGGAAATTGACTATAAATTCCTGGTTCCCCTTGATAAGTATCAAGATTAACGTAGTAAAAGTTCTGATTAGAAAAGAAGTTCTGTTCAGTGTAGGCGTTGATGAGATTAGGCAGATAAGTTTTAAATTTATCGAAGTTGGGCGAGGACTCTATAATTGTATTATCTAAATAAGGGATTTTAAGTAAAAAAAAGGCGATTAATAAAATCAAGGTTAATAAAATACTCCATCCGCCCTCTTTGTACATCCATTTAAAAACGCTCCTCAGAATCGGTATACGATTGATATTCTTAAACTTTTTAGGAAAGTCGTTGACTTTCTTTATCTCCAAAGATTTTTCTTTTTCTATCTCTTTATTCGGTGCTGATTTAATACGACTTATAGCAATCTTTAAATCAACTAAAAATTTGCTTACTCCCCTTCTCAATAAAATAAATAAAAAAAAGCCAACAACAATTAATAAGTAATTATAAATAATTCTAAAATTATAAATTCCCTGTCCTTTGTATTCTTTAATTCCAACACTCCAGATAAAATTTAAAAATATTAAAATAACCAGAAACCAAAACCAAAACTTCTCATTTGTTAGACCCTTCTTACTGTAGACCCTGTTGATAATAATAAAATCTACTAAAATAAAAAGAAATGGAATGATATCTATTTCTTGAAGCCACACGATTTGACTTGATAAAAAAATCCTTAAAAAAACTAAAAGCAAAAGGATAATTACGGCAAACCAGGATATAGCATAAAATATCCTTTTGAAAATGTGAGTTGCGTAAGGGGATAACTCTTGTGTCCAATAACCCCGGCTAAAAAAGCTATCGATTTTCTTAGATTTAAAAAAATCTATTTTTACCATTTATAGAATTTGCTTAACTAAAATTTTTCTTACTTTTACTTAGAATATACCACAAAAAGAATCATTTTACAAATTCACTTTAAATACAAAATTAGAATTTGATCAAAACAATAATTTTTGATATGATTTGTAATAATAAACCATGAAAACAACTACTAAATACAGGAATCATATTATCGCTTTCTTTTTGTATTTGGGATCAAGTATCATCTTCACTTATCCCTTAATTTTTAATTTTACTAAAAAAATAGTAGGAGGAGGAGGTGATGTATACCAAACCATTGCTATTACCTATAACAACTTTGAAAGATTTAAGGGGCTAGGATACTTAGAAAGCATCTGGTTTACTGTTTCACATCTAAGGCTGGACCCGATTACAATTAATACCTATCTTCATTTTCTATTCAAACAGCCGGTTGGGTATAACCTCTTTTGGTTCTTTTCCTTTGTGGCCTCGGGTTTCGGCGTTTTCCTGCTAGTTAAGTATATCTTTAATAATCTAAATTTTAGAGGTTTTGGCTCTTTAGCTTCTGCTTTTATTGCTGGTCTTATTTACAGTTTTAATCCCGCCCATTTTGCATGGGGTATGGGATTCCGGGGCGCTACTCATATTGAGTGGATTCCTTTTACGACATTATATCTTCTGAAATTCATTAAAAGGCCTTGCTTGAAGAATTTTCTGCTTTCAGGGTTATTCTTTATCTTACTAATTCGGGGTGAAAGCCATTTTGCCGCTTATTATTCTATTTTTCTAGTTCCTTTTTTAATCTTCTATCTGTCTCACAATCGAGATATATTAAAGAATAAACTGTTCAGAAGATATTCTTTACTGGCATTAGTACTCGGCATACTATTCACTCTTTGGTTCTATCTCCCGCTTATTAAAGTCTCTGTTTCAGAGGATAACTACTTAAATCCCGGCATTGAACAAACAACAAATTACTCTCCTGATCTGCTGTCTATTATTACCCCCACTGACCTCCATGCTTTCTGGTCAGAATATTTCGCTCCCACTAGAGCATTATTCACTGGGAACGGTACAACTTATTCGAATTATTTAGGTTTAACCGCCTTGATATTGTTTGTGTTTTCCTTTTTTTACGCAAAACGCGCTCAATTAAAAGAAATATATATTTGGAGCTTATCCGCCATTGGATTCTTTGTTCTTTCGCTGGGGCCATTTCTCCACTATTTGGGAACGGTCGAACCGAAAATTCCTCTCCCTTATCTATTTTTGTACCAATATGTTCCCTTTTTTGAAAATATCAGAGCGGTGGGAAGATTGTGGGTAATTGCGCTTCTTTGTTTTTGTGTGGCTATTGCCTTTGGGATAAAATTTCTCTTTGACCATTTATCTAAGAAAAGTATTAGTGGTCAAGTTTTAGTCTTAGCTGTTGTAATCTTGCTTATTTCTTTGGAATACCTTGCTATTCCCCTGCCCTTTTCTTCTTTAGACTACCCACCATTTTATGATCGAATTAAAGAAAAGCAAGGTGATTTTAAAGTTGCTGATATCCCCGCCTCAACAAACTATATTGCTGACGCTAAAGCAAAATATTACGCCTCTATTTATCAAAAGGAACTTATTTCTGGCCTGGATCCGGCCAGAAATATCCCGGGCAAATGGGATTTGCAAAAAACTACGCCTGTTTTGTCAGAAATCTTATATACCCTTCCTAAAGGCAAAGAAACCCCGACGGATATTATTAGTCATGATCATTCAAATTTGGCCAATAAAATCTTTGCTTACTTTGACATTCCCTATATAATCATTCAGAAAGAGTTTGTGGGAAACAAACAAGATTATATTTTGCCAGACAATTTTGATAAACTAAAGAATTTTATCGCCGAAAATTTCACAATAGAAAATAAATATGAAGATGAATATTTGATCGCCTATAAACTAAAGGAAGTGCCGCCCACTGACTTTCTTTATCTGACAATCGGAGACAACTGGGAAGAATTAAATACTGCGAATAAAACTAGACGGACTAAAAATGAAGCGTCCCTAAAGGTCTATAACCAATACTCTACAATTAAAAATATTTACTTGAGTCTTCAGGTTAAAAGTCCAAAAGACAGCTACAGAACAGTTTCTTTTTATTTTAAAAACGGATTGCTGGGCAATTATTTTGTTTTTGAAAAACCAACTACTATCAGAATATTAGTTCCCAACGTTCCTGTTGGGGAAAGTGATATCACGATTAAAGTCACTAATTACAGTAAATCTAACTCATATCAATACCAAAGCGCAACATTCAGTAATATAGAGTATGAAGTAATCGAGGAACCGAAAGAAACAAAAGACTTTAATTGGTTAGATGATAGTTCTAATGAAGCAATAATTAATCTCCCTCCTGATTATTCCTATTATTTTCAAGATGCTCAAATTAAAGAAAAGAAAGAAATAAACAATCATCCTTTAATCTCTTTGGAAGATTTTGTCATAGAAAATGAGGAAGGAAATTATATGTTACTCAATACACTACCTTTAATAAACGAGCTGTTTGATGCTGATGAAGAAAAATATTCCAAGCTAGAAACCTATCGCGATATAAGAGGGATCAATTATTACCTTGATAACATTGCTAATATTATTGCTAATAAAAATATAGGATACATCTACATCGACAGGGATTCATTGAATGAAGAAGAAAAAGAGAAACTATCACAGTATTTGAACAACTATATTCTTTCTTTGGAAACAATTGAAGGTGATCAATTTATGATTTATAAAATTCATTCAGCGGAAAAAAATAACAGCGTCCCCTTTGTCATTAGCAGTGGGTGGGATATTTTAGAAAATAAAGCGGGGATAAGCAAAAGAAGGAAGATTAATGACAAGGCTCTTCTTTACCTATATGCTCAAAATGAAACTAATATTAATCTGCGGTTTAACGCCAGAACTTGTGCTGATACAATAACTAACGGATCAGTTGAAATTAACGGGGAACTTGATAATACATTTACACTGGAAAGTACTGATTATAAAGAGATCGCCTTTACTACCACACATCCTATAAAGATTGGGCTGAATCAATTAACAATTAGCATACAAGATAACCAAAGTCAGACCGGCGGGGATACAAAATCTTGTCCGATTTGGGTGTCAGATGTAAGCATCTATGCTACGGAATAAATCATTCTGGATCACCTTGATTAATATTTGAATCTCAAAAACTTGAATATATAAAAAGCCAGAAACCTTGTGGTTCACTGGTTTTTCACTTACTTTTTGGATTAATTTACTCTTTAGTAATAACGTATAGCGCGCCCGAAACAAGCATAATTATTAAAATTACCTTAATATCAAAAAAAGTAGCGATAAAGTTATTGGCCAGTGAATTAAAAATAAACAAAACAAGATAATCAATAGTCGCAACGACAAGAATAAAAAAACTTGCCTTACTAAAAAAATTTTTTGTCTCTTTCCACCAATAATTGGGCATTTAACCTTTAGTCAATAATCTTTTAATAAAATTTATTACTTTGCTCGGCAAATTCCGCAATGTTACCGTTGGTTTCTGATAAGTAATTTTTATTTTACTGACCTTAATCACACTTCCCGTTTCATTCAATCCTGGTGCGCTTAGACGAAATCTAATATTGTCATTCTTATCTTTAGATAACTGACTCAAATCAAAAGTATTTGATTTTACCAGCCATCCGTTTTCATTATTGGGTGGTGAGTATTCAGTAATTAGATAATCTAAGGAATTTATATCTGTATTATTTTTGATTCCGATTATATTATCAGGAAAGGGATTGAAATATTGATTTTCAGCAAATGCTATGAATCCATCAAAATAAATACTTAAATCATTTTTGGGCGTATTAATCCCAATAATTCCAGAATCATTTTGATATTTGAAATTTCTATTTAATTCATTTATCTCCAGAAATTGAGAATCAACCGAAATTTTTTGCAACCCAGAGGGATGCGATGTTTTGAATGTAATAATAGTTGCATTGGTAACTAAATTGGTTGGTTTACTGCCAGGAGTAAAATCATTAAAATATTCTTCGTTGTCAATTAAGAATAGATTTCCGGAAAAAACCAATAGGTGTTGGGTGGTAATTATTTCAGAAATCACGATATCATCATTTCCTTTTAGTTCTATTCGATAAACCCCTTCTTCTAAATTGGGAATCTTGATTGATAGATCTTGATCAGGCTGGAAAGACCCAGTTATTCCTTCAATACCATCATCCGGCAACTCTGCACTATATATCTTTTCTCCGTTTACCTGTTTGATTATTTCCACTTTTAAAATGTCCGGCCCAGCATACCGATTAAGATCAAATTTATCGAAGCTAAAATTCAAATCCTCATCTCTAAGGTAAGTGTATATTGTATGGCTTCCTCTTAAATTTCGATCAATAATGGTCCTTTGGTCTGATTTTATATAATCTGGAATTATTTTTTTAACATTAAGATTATAAAAATATTCGCCAATCAGCTCATTTTGAGGTGGTTTGGAAATAAAAATTTGAATGTCAGTATATTTTGTATTCTTCTGAAAAAGAGTAATGCCATCTGCTTCGATCTTGCTCCAATTCAAATCATCAATTAATTTATTATCTAATGGCTTTGTTAGATAGCCGCCCGCTTCATTGACTCTTGCCCCCATTTCAAAAATCTGCGAAACTGGACTTTGAAAAGTAATTTCCGCTGTTACCGCTTTAAACCATCTGGGAATCTTTACGTCAAAATACACTAAACCATCTTTTATCCCCTGAAACCAGTCGCCATTTGATTCTTCAAGCGGTAATAGTCTTTGCCAAGGGTCTAAATGAGAGATATATTCGGAGTCTTCTGAAAAATCATAGGTAACATCCAGTTTGCCAAACGGCACAAAATACCGGTTAAAAACCATCCCAAAAAGAGCAAGGGTAGCACCAATGGTTATAGCTTTTACTATCCAGAGTAATATTGTTGGAATTTTCTTATCAGCCATGAATATCTTAATTCAGACTTCATTATAGTATTTTTCTTACTTATAAACAAATTACTGTAATTGGAGAAAGTTAGTATTTTTGGACTTTATTATTTACTCCTTTAAATTTAAGACATAATTGACTATTTAATCATGACTGTTATACTTTTTAGTAATCATGGAGAAGATTATGAAATATAATTAGTGACATCGCGACCATATTAATTCATCATGTATTCTGCATAGAATTGTAAGATGATAATCTATGGATAATTGTTAATGAGACCAATGTTAGATTAAAAATACTACATACCTCAATGAATATCACAATTTTAAGAGGCGCAAACCTGAATGAATGGGAAATGCAAAATTATTCTCCTTTGGGCAAGTATTACTCGCTAAAAGGGCTGGTGGCCGGAAAAGGAAATTTCAATATTCAATCAATTGGATTTCCCGTAAAAAAGTTGCCTAGTCCCATTTCGTTTGCCCGAAAAATCCCTGGCGGAATCAATATTCTTAAAATGCTTTGGGGTGATCAGAGTATCTACTATAATCTCACAAAACATCTTGCGGATTCCCACATAATTCATACGGCGGAGACTTATACAACCTATACCCGACAGGCTCTTAATTACAAAAAGAAAAACCCTAAAATAAAAGTGGTCGTTACCGTCTGGGAAAATATTCCTTTTGTCCATGAAGGAAATAAAAAGGAATTAAGAAACAAACATCAGGCGATTAGCGAGGTTGATCATTTTATTGCCATGTCTCAAAAAGCAAGAGAGGCTTTAATTATCGAAGGTGTTGATGACCGAAAAATCACGGTGCAATTTATGGGAATCGATTTAAATCGCTTTTTACCTAAAGCAAAAGACCAGGAGTTGATATCGAAACACAAAATTGATCCCAAAGCCAAGGTGATTCTGACGATCGCCCGAAGCGTTTGGCAAAAAGGAATTCAAGATATCATCTTATCAAACAGGCTTGTCCTAAATAAGCACCAGAATACTCATCTTGTTATTATTGGCGACGGTCCACTCCACCGATATTTAGTTCACCTGGTCAATAGACTAAAAATAACGAATCATGTTACTTTTCTAAGAAATGTTGCTTATAATGACATTCCTAAGTATCATAATTTAGCGGATATATTCATTCTCAACAGCATTCCCGTTCCGGACTGGCAAGAACAGTTCGGAATGGCCATTATCGAAAGCATGGCCTGTCAAAAGGCGGTTATTTCCACGCTATCCGGCTCCATTCCTGAAGTTATTGGAGAAGCAGGGGTATTAATTCCTCCGGCAGACCATTTAGCCCTTACCAGAGCGATTTTAGCGCTTCTGGAGAATGATAATCAACGAATGGAATTAGGCATTCTGGCCAAAATTCGAGTTAAAGCAAATTTTAACGCTCAGAATGTCGCGTTAAAAATCAAAGAAATTTACGAATCCCTTTTTTAATCCATTTTATGTCAATTGTTAGAAGAATAACTAAAAATACATTCTGGCTGGCGTTTTCTTCAATCGCCAGTAAATTAATCGGTTTTGGAATTGTTGTTTTGGTTGCCAGAAATTTATTATCAGAGGGATTTGGACAATACAGCTTTGCCCTATCATTCGGAATTATTATTAACGTTATTGCGGACTTTGGCCTTTCAACCTTGACTAACCGTGATCTTGCGAGAGACCGAAGTCAAACCAAAAATTATCTAGAGAATATTATCGTTATTAAAACAGTGCTGATGGTAGCGGCGTTCGCTTTACTAGCTATAATTCTGGGATTTATCGACAAGCCGCTTTACGTTAAGATTACTGTCTTCCTTGCCAGCTTGTATATTGTCATTGAATCTTATAATACTTTCTTTTATGCTATTTTCCGGGCTAATGAAAAAATGCAATTCGAAACAATTTCTCGGATATTAGAAAGAGGTCTTATATTGGGGTTAATTGCGGTCTTTTTTAAACTAGGTTACGGCATTTTCTCTGTTTTTGTCGCCTATATAGCGGGTGAATTGGCAAGTATGATAATTACCGCGATTATTGTTTATAAGAAATTTTGCCATTTTACTTTCAAGATTGATTTAGCTCAGTGGAAAAAATTTTTGAAACCCAGTCTATTTTTTGCTTTAACCAATGTTTTTATTATTGTTTACTTTAAAATCGACGTGCTGATGCTGTCAATTATGAAAAATGACCGGATTACCGGTCTTTACTCTTCTGCTTACGACCTGTTGTTTGCTTTCATCTTTATACCTACGATTATGAACGCTGTTGTTTTTCCTCGAATCTCTTTCTTAGCTAAGAATTTTTTTGCTAAATTCAAAATGTTAATTCAGTTGCTCCTGAAGTATTTTTTAATTATTGCTTTCCCGTTAAGCATCGGGCTATACTTTACCGCTCCATTTTTAATTAAATTAATATACGGCGCCGATTTCCTAGAAGCTATCCCCTTGTTTCAACTTATGTCCGTTGTTATGGTTTTTGTATTTCTAAACTTTATCAACGGCTCTTATCTTAATGCGCTGGATAAACAGCATATCTCGACAATTATTGCGGGGATCTGCATGGTACTAAATATCGCGATTAATTTAATTTTAATTCCAATTTTAGCCGCCAAGGGAGCGGCCATTGCGACAATCATTACCGAAGCGGTTTTGGCTTTATTCTCCTTTTTAGCAATAAAAAAAATTACCAACGAACCTAGGGCAAAATTCATCCTACTGTTAATAAAGCTCATTTTAGCCAGTATGCTAGCAATCGGTACGGGTGTGTTGGTTTCTGGATTTCATCCTGTTCTTCAAGGTATGACCGCATGCTTAATTTATTTATTGGCAGTTTTTGCTCTGGGTGTGTTTAATGCCCGAGATCGTTCTTATTTCTTAGAACTTGTTCAAAAATGAGAATTGGAATTATTATTTTGAATTGGAATGGTCTGGAAGATACCAAGGAATGCTTAAAATCACTCCGGCAAATTACATATTCGGATTATTTTATCATAGTTATAGACAACGGTTCAGACAACAACGAGGCAAAACAAATTAGTATTGAATTTAGTCAATTTGCCGAAGTTATTAGTCTGCCGAAGAACCTGGGATATGCCAAAGGGAACAACCTTGGGATTCAGCAGGCGCTAAAGAAAAATGCTGACGCAGTTTTGTTGCTTAATAACGATGTGGTTGTCGAAAAGGAATTTCTTAATTTTCTAGTTCAAAAATTAAAAATACCTCCAGTTGGTATTGTTGGCCCTAAGATTCTATATTATCATAAAAAAAACAAGATTTGGTTCGGAGGCGGCGGTTTTCACTGGTGGACCGGATTGGTATTTCACTATGGTGAGGGAAAACCGGATTCTCCAAAATACAGCCAAAATAGAAAAGTTACTTTTATTACCGGATGTTCAATGCTGATAAAAAGGGCGGTTTTTGATAAGATTGGCTATTTAGATGAAGAATATCAATTATACTGGGAAGATGCCGATTTCTGTTATCGCGCCGTTAAAAAGGGCTTTAATTTATGGTATGTTCCGGAAAGCCGGATCTGGCATAAAGTATCACAGTCAATTGGGGAAGATAGTCCAAAGCGAAGCTATCTCACTACTAAGAGCCGGATTCTTTTTATGCAAAAACATCTTTCTAAATTACAATGGCTAATTTTTGCAATATTCTTTATTTTTTACAAAATACCTTTAAAAGTCTTTCATTGTTTCATTAAAGGAAAGCTACAGAATTTAAAAGCATTCTTTAAAGGAATCAAAGATGGATTAACTTATTGAATTCGGAAATCCAAATAGGCCAGCATTTTGTTCTGAAAATTAAGCTCATCATATTTTTGGATATCGGTTTTCAGTAATCGGCGGTATTCTTCCTTTTTCTCATCAGGCATATCTAACATATTTTCCAATTTTGCCACTGCCTCTGGAAGATCTTTAAATCGAAATTCTTCAAATCTAACCACTTCTCTCTGCCCGCCTGAATCATGTACTAGAGGCAGGCATCCAGCAGCTATCGCTTCAACTGTAGAAAGTCCAAAATGTTCTTCGATTGTTGAATGTAAAAAAACCAGTGACTCGCAGAGAATTCGTTTTACCTTCTTGAAAGTGGCATCGGGAAGTAATGATATATTATTAAGAGAATCGAGTTTAATTTTTTGCTGAAGTTTTCTAAAATAAACGTCATTTTTAATAGAGCCAATGAAAGTGAAATGAACTCCAGGAAATTTCTTAGCCAGCTCAATCTGCAATAAATGATTTTTTTCAGGGCTAAACCTACCTAAAGAAACTAAACCGCTTCGCTTAATTTTTTCAGAACAATAGAATTTATTTAAATCTACTGGCGGATATATGATAGGAATTGTTAAACTAGTGGATTTTTTTATTTCGTTTTGAATATATTCGGATTGAGTAATATTAATTATCCCAGGGTGCAATCTTTGAAATTTTTTTATTCCGAAAGAAGCTAATATTTTGGTAACAATAATGTAATAGCGAGTTATTCTTGAAAATTTAGCAGTTCTGCGATCGTTCAGCACATATATATATTTAAGATATTTTCTACTTTTAAAAATTAAGGGGGGTTTATTGGTAAAGTCATAAACAAAATCGCATTCTTTTAAATAAGGCAAAATTGGATTTGAGAAAAATACCTCCCTAATAAAATGAAAAATTCTTCTCTTAGGTGTACTGATTTTTCTTAGACTAAATTTTACCTTTTTATTGTATCTTGCTTCAATTTCTTTCTCATCGACACCTTCTTCAGTCAAAACTTTGGGTATAATCGATTTTATATTTAATGCCTCAATTAAAGAAATCACATTTCTTTCTCCCCCGCCAAATATTCTCAGACTTCGGATAATAATTGCAATTTTCATTCTAATTTATTATCAAAATAATTATCATTAGTTGCCTGCGTTGACTCAACCTAAAATTTAGAATGTATCTTAGCTATTCCCCGGAAACTATTTCGATATCTCCGATTAAACTTTTAATTTCGTCTCTATCACCTTTCAAATCTGATTCACTCAAAACCCGATAAATGTAATCTCCATCTTGTTTTTGATTAGCATCCAAAACATATTGAATAGGGTTATAGTTCAACGGTTCAATTACTTTGTAGATATCTAAACTTAAATCTTGTTCGATAATGCGATTGGGAGGGATGTTATTCTGGAGTTTTCTAATTCTATTCAGTTCTATTTTGCTGTTTGATTTAATATACCCGGTAATATTGGATTCTTTCTGCAATTCTTGATAACTAAAGTTGAAATTATCAACTTTTTCTAGATTATCATCAGAAAAGCCATCAAAAAGATTTGAATTTTTACGGTCAGTGACAACATAAACCTGGTTGTAGTTATTTAATAAGTCAATTAAACGCCTTTCTGATTGATCGTTCTTCCAGTTTATTATATTAATTAAATCATTGTCATCATTTTCCCAACTGGGATATTGGTTTACTAAACCAGGCAAATCATTCTTAAATTCTTCACTGCGGTATAAATCAAAATTAGGTAGAGCATTATAACCATAAAAATAATGCTGCAGAATAGCAATCTTTTGCCAGCTCCAACCGGGATTCATTAATATCAGTGAATCCCTAGGAAATTTGCTGTTAAATTCCTCTAGTTGACTTCTAATTCTCTTATGCTCTACCGCAAAAATTATCGGTCCATTAAAAATTAAACCAATCAGAATCAGGAATGTTACTAAATAGACTAATTTTTTTCTTTTCAGTTCCAGTCGAGCTAAAACAACAGCGGATAATATTATGAATAGCGGAATTAAAGTGGGATAAAAACGCCGCATAAACCAGGGCTGATCAAGAGCAATGTTAGGTTCAATTATGAACAAAAATGCCGGCAGTAATACAATAGTTAAGGTAAACTCTTGATTAGTGAATATTTTCTTTCTAAGTCCAAATAGAATAATAAAGATATAAATAAAATAAAAATAAAAAACAAAGTTCTCTAAAACATATTGAGTGCGATAAAAAACCCAAGTAAGACTGTCAGATTTTACTAAAAGGAAAATATATAATTCAAATAGCGCGACAGTCCCTAAAATAATCCAGAATAGAAGCTTTTGATAATTAATCTTTTTTCGGATATAAAGACAAATAACGACGAAACTGGAAAAAATTGAAATAATTATTGTTAAGGCGTAAAGGTTGTTAAGATTAAAGCTTTCTAAAACGTCAATTGCTTGGGTGATAATATAGTTGGCTTTATAGAATTTGATGTAATAATAAAAAAGGATAAAGTTAACGGCCATGGCTAAGATTGGCAATAAAAATAAATAAACTTTATCTTTAAGCTCTTTTCTAAATTTAAAAATTATCAGCAGAACAGATATGATGAGATAAAAAGCAAAAAAAATCAGTCCTTCCGCTCGAGTTAACGACAAAAGCGAAAAAGGAATTAATTCGTAGAAAAGGTAAAGCGGCCTTTTTTTGTTTATTGCTTCAGTCAGCATCCATAAGCCAAACCAAATTAAAAAGATAAAAATATTTTCAACATTGGTTCGCTTAGGGAACCAGAAAAAGACATAAGAAGACAGCAGAAAAATCAGCGCCAAAAGGGAGCCTTTTTCCCCGGCTAAATTCTTTACCAAATAATAAATAGTGCCTAAGGTGAAAACCATTAATAAAACATTGGCCCAAAACAACAAACTTAACCCACCAAATAGATAATAAACTGCCAGATAAGCAATATAAATGGGCAGAAACTGGGAAGTGAATAAATTATCTTCTAAATTTCGTACTCCGTGCACGGGACGGGAAAAATAATCTTCCCATTTTAAGGAATGCGAATCGACCAATCGGTCTGCTCCGTAAATATAACTCAAATCATCCCGGCTCGTCGGCAAGTCATGATGAAAAATACCGATGATTAAAGAAAATAAGAATATGATAATTATTGAGGCCAGTCCGTATTTGCTAATTCTTTTCCACTTCCATCTCTGGAAAGAGCGAATAACAAAATATAAAGATAGCAATATTAATAGAGAGGTTGCTGTAATAACCGGCAAAAAATAAAAGTAGCCAAATATTGCCAATCCTAAAATGACAGTTAAGTAAACTGAAAAAGCTAAGCAGATATCAAGAAATGATTTTTTTAAAGGCATAGAACAATTGAACAAAAGGAGCGTAAATTAGCTTTAGGTAATAATAGCATTTTTCCTTGTGATTGAAATAGCGCCAGACAATTTTAAACCTTGCCCTGGTTCGCAACAGCAATTTTTTGAATTGATACTTATTAATCTTCATTGACGAATCTATATTTTCTTTATGAATCACCAAAGTATCAGTTAGATAACCCAGCTGGAAGCCAGCCTTTTGAGCACGAAGGCTAAAATCAACATCCTCGCCGTACATAAAGAAAGTCTCGTCCAAAAAACCGATTGTTTCAAAAACTTCTTTTTTGATAAATAAGGCGCAGGCCGGCAGCCAATCAGTACGGTTATTTTTATCCGCTTCTTTAATTATTTTCTTTTTATTAATATGATCGCCTATTTTTGCGTTGGGATGTTTTAAAATTTCTTTTCCCCGATAAATTACTGTACCGGCAAACCAAATTTTTTTTTCCTGGGGATATAGGATAATGGAACTGGCTAATCCCACCTTTTGATTTTCAAGCAAATATTTTAAACCTTGTTTAATGAAATCAGGCGCTACCTCCGTGTCTTGATTAAGCAGAACAACCAAGTCAGTACCTAGCTCCAATGCTTTTCTAATTCCAATATTATTCCCTTTAGCAAAGCCTAGATTAGTATTATTCTTGATTAAAATGACATCTTTAAAATTACTTCTGATTATTTCTTCGGTTTTGTCTTTTGAATTATTATCAACAACGCTTATCCTAAAGTTTTGGGCTTCTTTTTGGGAATATAGTGAATTTAAACAATCGGCGATATATTGCTGGCCATTCCAAGTTACAATAATGACATAAATCTTATTGTTCATCTTTTTTTATAACCACTACAAAATATCCTCCAAATCGACCAAGCCAAGACTGCATTAATTTTTTTTCTAATTTCTTAAAAATTGGGACAAGGGAAAGCTTTTTTCCTATCGCTAATACCTTTATTCCGTAATATTCCGTTACCTTCCATTTATTTGGTAAATAACTTTTAATTTTTCCTAAACCATCATATCTAATATAAACTCCCCGACGCTTAACTAAATTATATACCCAATTGGTAAGTTTCTTTAAGCTATAAGGATTATAAAACTCTAAAATTAGGACCCCGTCATTCTTTACCACTCTTGCTGCTTCTTCGATCACTTTGTTTACTTCTGGGATATGGGCCAGTACTTTGAAAGAGTAAACTAAATCAAAACTATTATCGGGAAAAGGAATCTTAGTAGCATTAGCCATTTGAACATTTAAGTTTTTTTCTTTGGCTTTCTCCAACATGCCCGGCGATAAATCAATGCCCCTAGCCGAAAGAGTAAATTTATTCACTTCGTTCAAAATAATTCCCGTGCCGCAGCCAATCTCAAGAACATTTTTATTTTCTCCGTATTCCCTAACTATTTCTATTTCCTGATTATTAATAAACTCATAGTATCCCTTGCTCCGCTCTTGATCATACCAGGAACCATACTTATTATAGTAGTCTTCTGTCTTTTGGTAATTGCCTACTTTATCGATTTCCATTTAATAAGTTTAAATAATCTTTTGCGATTTTCTTTATATCAAAGTTATTGATGATGGTCCGACGGGCATTTATTCCTAATTCCTTTCTTTTTGCCGGATCATCAATCAGATATTGTAACTTTTCTGTCAATTCTTCGTCATTTTTTACAATATATCCATTATAGCCATCTTTAATCAAAAATTCTAATGAGGGGGTTTTTGTGCCGATCACGGGAATTTCTAACGACATAGCCTCTAGGGCGGCCTGAGAATGTCCTAGAACCGAATCAGAGCTTCGATATGGCAAAACAACTAAATCGCAAGAAGCAATAGTGGGGATTATTGATTTTTGCCACCCGACTAATATTATTCTTGAATCTTTTTCCGTTTGTTCTTTTATTAAATCTTTTAGAGGTCCATCGCCGCCGGCAAAAATCACCTCGGCCTTCCTAGGATTAATCTTTAAAAACGCGTTTAACAGTCTGTCCGGACCCTTGATCTGATAGAAGTGACCAAAAAAACCTATTCGCACTTTTTGGCTTTTGTTAACTTCTAGAATTTTCTGATTTAAAGCAGCACTATTTACTCCCGGCGTTATTAACACACTTTTTATTCCTAGGTTCTGATACTGCTGACGGAGATAGTCGTTTGTCGCAATAATGTTCTTGAATTGTCTTAAAAATAGTTTGTAATAAGGGGAAAGAATTTTTTTGTTATAATTTGTTGCCTGGCAAAAAATCTGATTCTTATTTTTTAATAAAATAGAGATTAATCCAAAATAAAAAAAGGTTTTGAGTGGTTCAAATATTCCACTAAAAATAACAACTGCGTCGGGATTAAGCTTATTTACTAAGTTGGGAGCAGTTATCGTAAAAGGTTTTTTGACCTTTATAATATCATAACCGTTATAGCGATCCTTGTCCTTAGTATCTTTTTCTTTTTTATAAGAAACAACGGTTAAATCAACATCTTGGGCAAGGGCGTTAGCCAACTCATACACAAAACTAGAAATGCCCGAAGGTCTCTTAATTGGGAAAAAATATTTAATGACAATTGCTACTTTTATTCTCGGCATAAATTCTTAAAAGCAATTTGATACTTAGGAATCAGGTTATCCCAAGAGAAATTTTCTAAGGTGAACTCTTTGGCTTGTTTTCGGATTAGTTCCCTATTTTCCTTCAAGAGCAATTCTATCTTTTCTTTAAAGGCGACGGCGTCTCCAGGAGGCAGTAAAAAACCATTTTTGCCATCTTGTACTGCTTCGGTAATCCCTTCTAGTTTTGAAGCTACAACTGGTAATCCTCTGGCTGCCGCTTCGATAGCCACAATCCCAAAGCCTTCACTGTCTCCTATTACCGGAATATTCGGCATAATACAAAGATCGGCTGTCTGGTACAGAATCTCCAGTTTTTCATCGGAAACTTTCCCCAGCAGAATTACTCTTTTTTCCAGCTTATTTTGCCTTATTGTTTCTCTTATCAAATCAAGCTCGCTAGCAACATTTTTGAGCCAGTCAGGTTCTCCTACTACCAAATAGATTGCATCCTCTCTAATTAAGGGCATGACTTGATCGATAAACCAATTAACCCCTTTTCTTTTTACTAATCTGCCAACGGTTAAAAGACATTTTTTATCTTTATACTGATCACCAATTATTTTATATAATTCTTCTTTTCCGCAAGAATTCATTTTGTTTTTCAAATTTACGCCGATTGGTATTATAGTGGTTTTAGAAAAACCGTTTTCTTTGGCTATTTTTTCAGTATTATGGCTGTTGCAGATTAATAAATCATAATTTTTTTCTTTGGCGAATAGTTTTAAGTAGCTTTTATAGATCTTAGCCAATAATCCTTTTCTTTCAGAAAAATTAACATCCAGACCATGAATATTGATTGCCACCTTCGTTCGATTATTAAGTTTTTTAATCCAACCACCAAGAATTACTAATACCATATCGCTTAGATGGAGAATTTCAATTTTTTTCGAATTAAAGAGAAGGTAAAAAAAGCAATAAGGAAGAAACCAGACGAGATGCATCTGGTTTTTCTCTTTCATCGGAATAATTTTTTTCTCCCCCGGATATTTTGTTGTTAAATTGTAGCTCAAAGTCTCCATACCGCCTTTAGAGGGAGGGTATTTTCTGGTAATAAATAAAATTTTCATTTTTTGTAACGATCTTTCTTGAGAGAATAGAGAACTTCTTCCAGCATCTTGCGATTCCATCCCACTGCCGAAGCAATTAATCCCAAAATAAACACCTGAAAACCAACCAGGATTAAAATAGCCGCTATTATTAATGATTGAATGTGTCCTTTTCCGCCAGCATCGGTAAAAAAGTAATAATAGAGAAAACGAAGAACTAAAATCACGCCCGGAATAGAAATAATCGCCCCTAAAGCAGAAAGTACTCTTAAGGGCTTGTAAACGGTAAAAACGCGAAAGATAACAACTAGAGATTTTATTAAATGTTTGGGAACGCTGGGGATTAGCCGAGATTTTCTTGAAACTTTTCTCGCTTTGATTGGAATGGAATCAACAATCAAATTATGGTCCAAGGCCTGAATCAAAGTTTCGTGGGTATAAGTATGTTTTGATAGAATAGATATCCGCAAGGCCGCTTCACGATTATAGGCCCGAAAACCAGAAGAAACATCTAGAACTTTTTTTAGTCTCATTAACCTTGATACACTAAAACTGCCCAACATATTTAAATACTTATTGGCCGCCGGCATATATTCTAGCTTTTTAACCTCTCGGTCTCCAATGACTATATCAGCTTTAATTTTAAGAATTGGCTGAACTAATTCCGGAATTCGAGACTGGTTATAATGGTTATCCGCATCAGTATTAACAATAATGTCTGCCCCTCTTTCTAGGGCACCGGCAATGGCGTCTTGAAAAGTGCAGGCCAGGCCCTTATTTTCACTGTGTGAAATTAGATAATCCGCTCCGGCCTCTTTAGCTTTTTGTACTGTCTGGTCAGTGGAACCATCGTCTAAAACCAATACCTTAACTTCGGAGATGCCCTCAATTGAGCGGGGAATTTCTTTAATTACATCAGCGATGTTCTGTTCCTCGTTATAAGCTGGGATAGTTACAATTAGTTTCATTGTGAGGAGATTACTTAATTACTAATTACCAATTACTGGTTACTGATTACTTTATTACTAATCTTGACTGGTAGTGGGAGATGGGGAATGTGAAGTGGGTATCGGAGTGCGGAGAAAGGAATGGGTCAAAATCTTACTCCTCAATCCTCATTCCGTAACTCATCACTCACTTCTTACTCCTCACTCCTCAAAATAAATTATTACCCAATTACCAATTACTCGCTTACTCAACAACTTACCGGCCAATGCTTAAATAATTAAACCCTAATTTCTTCATGTCGCGGGGATCGAAAATATTTCTGCCATCAACTATGTTAGGGACTCTAAGAAGCTTTTTTACCTTATTCTTGTCGATCTGCTTAAATTCGTCCCACTCCGTTAAAATTATTAAAGCGTCTGATTCTTTCAGTACTTCACAAGAATCTCGACAATAAGTAACAGCATCTTTGAATATCTTTTTTGCTTCGCTTATGGCCGCCGGATCAAAAACGGCTACTTTTGCTTCTTCTTTCAATAAGGCTGGAATTACCGCTAAAGACACCGCTTCTCTCAAATCATCGGTATTAGGCTTGAAGGCCAATCCCCAAATTCCAACTTTTTTGCCTTTTAGCTTGGGAATTAGAGTTTTCAGCTTTTTTACCACTAACAGTTTCTGCTCGTCATTGATACTTTCCACTGCCCTTAGAAGGCAAGGATTGGCTTTGTATTCCGTCAGTGTTTTTACCAACGCCTTTACGTCTTTAGGAAAACAACTTCCGCCATATCCACATCCGGCGTTCAGAAAAGAAGATTTTCCGATTCTCCGATCCAATTTCATCCCTTCTGATACCGCTTGAATGTTCGCTCCCACTTTTTCCGCTAACCGGGCGATACTATTGATAAAAGAAATCTCCGTTGCCAAAAGAGAATTGGAAGCGTATTTTATTATTTCTGCGCTTTTGACATCCGTAAATAAGATGGGACACTCCAGGGGTTTATACAACTCCTCCATTATTTTTCTGGCTCTTTCGTTTCCGTTTCCGATTACTACCCGATCGGGATGAAGGCTGTCTTGAACGGCCGATCCTTCCCTTAAAAACTCCGGGTTGGACACTACGTCAAATTCTCCCTTATATTTTTCTTTGATAATATCAGAGACAATGTCCCCTGTTCCGACCGGGACCGTGCTTTTATTCACTATTATTTTATAACTATCAATGTTCTCGGAAATAGTCTTCGCTACGTCCTTGACATACTTAAGATCGGCACTGCCGTCTTCTCCGGGAGGAGTACCTACCGCAATAAAAACAACTTCTCCGTGCTTCACAGAACTCCCTACATCAGTGGTAAAGGAAATCCTGCCCCCTCTAACATTACGATCAATCAATTCTTTAAGCCCAGGTTCGTAGATTGGAATGCCGCCTTTTTTTAGAGTATAAATTTTTCCTTCATCTATGTCACTGCAAATGACCTCGTTTCCCAATTCGGCAAAACAGGTACCCGTTACCAGCCCCACATAACCTGTGCCAATTACGGATATTTTCATATTCGATTTAATAAATGAATTATTATTCTGAGATTATTAAACAATGCATAATCTCACTACAAGTGAATTAGGGAGTCTCTAAAATCAATTAAATTAGATCCCTCGCTCGCTCGGGATGAGAGCGTTTTATAATTATTTAACGCTCTCATCTTATCAAAAATCTATTTTTTAGCAAGTAGATTTTAATTCCTTTCTAAACCAGGCGATGGTCTTTTTCAGGCCATCCTCAATACTGATTTTAGGCGCCCAGTTAAGCTTTTTTCGGGCTAAAGCAATGTTAGGATTCCTTCTTTCAGGATCATCTTTGGGAATAGCTTTAAAAACTATTCTTGATTTTGAGTTGGCTAATTTTTTAATTTTTTCCGCTAATTCTAAAATGCTTATTTCGTTAGGATTCCCAAGATTTACTGGGCCGGTGAATTTTTTTGAATTCATCAACTTAACTATCCCTTCTACCATATCCGACACGTAGCAGAAACTTCTCGTATGGGACCCGTCGCCATAGACAGTTATTTTCTCTCCTTTCAATGCCTGTAGAATAAAATTGGATACTACCCGACCGTCATCAAACGTCATTTTCGGCCCATAAGTATTGAAGATTCGGGCAATTCTGAAATCAAGCCCATTTTGTTTTTGATAGGCAAACATAAGCGACTCGGCCACTCTTTTTCCTTCATCATAGCAGCTTCTCGGACCGATTGGATTGACGTTCCCCCAGTAGCTTTCTTTTTGAGGATGCTCCTTAGGATCGCCGTATACTTCAGAAGTAGAAGCCTGGAGAATCCTGGCTCCGGAACGCCGAGCCATTCCCAATATATTTATTACTCCTAACGTTGATACTTTAATAGTTTTAATCGGATTCTTTTGATAATGGATTGGGGAGGCAGGACTGGCCAGATTATAAATCTGCTCCACCTCCAAAAAAATGGGGAAAGTGATATCGTGCCGGATTACTTCAAATCTTTTGTTATCGAGAAGGTGATAAATATTTTCCTTTCGGCCAGTAAAGTAATTGTCAAGGCAAATAACTTCTTCCCCTTGGTTAAGAAGATACTCGCAAAGATGAGAGCCTATAAATCCTGCTCCTCCGGTAACCAATATTTTCATGGTTTAATTTATAATTTATAATTTAAAATGGATAATTTCGAAAGCACTCAATCGCAATAAAACGTTAACAGTCGGGCGAAGCTTTACCATTACCAATTACTGATTACTAATTACTAATTACTCTATTAACCCCATCTCTCAATTCGTAATGCTTAAACCATTGGATCGTTTCTAATATACCTTTGGCTAAATTATACTTTGGCCGAAATCCCCATTGCCTCTTGATTTTAGAACAGTCCAGACAACTTCTTCTTTGTTCTCCTCTAACGGCAGGACCATGCCTCTTCTTAGCTTTAAAACCTCCCGATTTAACTATCCCATTAAATAACTCAACCACATCTGTTTCTTTACCGGTCCCTACATTGAACACCTTTCCCTTTTTATTTAAAGCCATCGCCGTTGCTCTAACAATATCTTTCACGTAAATATAGTCGCGAGTTTGCTTTCCGTCTCCGTTGATTATTGACTGCTTATTATTAAGCAACTTTGAGAGGAAAATCGCGATCACTCCAGCTTCCCCTTCCGGATTCTGCCTCGGACCATAAACGTTGGCGTAACGCAATATCGTGTAATCTAGCCCGAACTCATTCTGATAATAATGGAGATATTTTTCAATGGCATACTTTGATACCCCGTAGGGTGAAACAGGATTAACCGGATGCGATTCAGGAGTGGGAATTTTCTTGGTATCTCCATACATCGCTCCGCCGCTGGAGATAAAAATGAATTTTTTTATTTTGTATTTCTGAGAGCATTCCAAAAGATTCAAGGTGCCAATAATGTTTACTCTGGCGTCGAAAATTGGATCAGCCACAGACTTTCTGACATTCATCTGAGCGGCTAAATGAAAGACATGGTCAAATTTTTCTTGCTTAAAGATAGCCGTAATTTTCTCACTTTGAATATCAAGCCGATAAAATTTAGCCCTTTTATTCAAATTCTCTTTTCGACCAAGCGAAAGGTCATCTATTATTACTATCCGGTGCTTTCTTTCAATCAAGGCATCTACTAAATGAGATCCGATAAACCCTGCACCGCCGGTAACTAATATCTTCATTTTTAGATTTAAAATTAAAGATTATTATAGGGGTAGCAAGGGTTATTAAGGGTTGTCGGGGGGTATTAGGGGAAAAAGAAGCTTGACCAACGTTGTGCCCCCTTAATACCCCTTTATTTCCCCTATTAACCCTTTTATCCCCTTACTAACAATTTTCAACTGGCAACTGTCAACTCTAACGATCGCGAATTATAATCATTCGTCATAAGCTACGAGCCACTAAATTCCCGCTTCCCGCTTCAAAACTGCCACTTTATCCGTTTTCTCCCAGGTGAAATCTTTGTCCTTTCTACCAAAATGACCGTAAGCGGCCGTTTTTTTGTAAATTGGCCTAAGCAGTTTCAAGTGCCTGATTATTCTCGACGGAGTTAAGGGAAAATGCTTCCGGATCAGCTTAACAATCTCCGATTCATCTATTTTGGCAGTTCCTTTAGTGTCTACTAAAACGCTGATCGGTTCCGCTACTCCAATCACGTAAGCAAGCTGCAGTTCGCATCTAGAAGCAATGCCGGCAGCAACAATGTTTTTGGCGATATAGCGAGCCATATAAGAGGCCGAACGGTCAACTTTAGAAGGGTCTTTACCGGAAAAAGCTCCTCCACCATGGTTGCCGTGTCCGCCGTAAGTGTCAACAATAATCTTTCGGCCGGTTAATCCCGCGTCTGCCGGAGGGCCGCATTTAACAAAACGGCCGGTGGCATTAACAAAAAAACGGGTTTTTTTATCCAAATATTTCTTACAGATCGGATTAATCACTTTGTTAATCACATCTTTTTCCACTCTTTTCTCCGATACTTCTTCGTTATGACTAATGGCCACCACTACGGTATCAACCCTTTTTGGCTTGCCATTCACATATTCCACAGCCACTTCCGATTTTCCATCGGGTCTTAGATAAGGAAGTGTTCTGTTTTTTCTTAATTGCGAAAGACGATAAGTTATTTTATGCGCTAAGGCAATTGGCAGGGGCATTAATTCCGGTGTCTCCTTAGTGGCATAGCCAAACATTAATCCTTGATCACCCGCTCCCTGTTCTTTATACTTTCCGGTTCCCTGATTAACCCCTTGGGCAATATCAGGACTTTGTTCATCAATGGCCACAATCACGCCACAGTCCTCCCAATGAAAGCCCAGGGAATGATCGTTATAACCAATCTCTCTAATGGTGTTTCGGGCAATGGCCGCAATATCAACATATCCTTTTGTTTTTATCTCACCGGCCACTACTACTAATCCCGTAGTAACCAATGTTTCTATTCCGGCATGGGAATAAGGATCCTGTTTGATTAATTCATCTAGTATGGCATCGGAAATTTGATCGCAAATTTTATCCGGATGTCCTTCGGTTACTGATTCTGAGGTAAAAATGTGTTTTTTAACTTTTTGTTTAATCATTGTTTTTGAGTGATTTGTTTATTAAATTCTTAATTTATTTATTAAAATTAATATTTTCTATACCCACGACTCTACTTTTTCCTTTCATCTGGTCAATAGTTTTCTTTAATCCTTCCCCAAGCGGAATCACAGGAAACCAGCCCAATTTTTCTTTAGCTAACGAAATATCAGGCAGACCCTGCTTAGCGGTAAAAGGCAGGGGCTTTTTAAAAACTATTTTGGAAGCAGACTGGGTGAGCTTTATTATTTCGTTAGCGATATTAATTATTTTAAGTTCCTCGGGATTGCCAATATTGACAACCCCGGAAAAATTGGAACGCATTGCCCGTTGAATAGCCTCAATTAGATCGGAAATATAACAAAAAGTGCTGGTGGCCTCTTGGGGACTATAAATTTCGATGTCTCTTCCTTCTAAGGCAGCCGTGATAAAATCAGGAATCATCCTTCCATCATCCAGGCGCATACGCGGGCCAAAAGAATTGAAAACTCTTAAGATTTTTACTTCTAGATTATATTTTTTACCATAATTCATTACCATGCTTTCGGCAAAGCGTTTTCCTTCATTATAGCAACTACGGGGGCCAATTGGATTAATAAATCCCCAATAATCCTCTTTAAACGGAGCCTTTTCTAAAGGTTCGCCGTAGATTGCAGAACTGGAAAGAAAGAGAAATTTCGCTTTGTTCTTTACTGCTAATTCCAAAATATTCTTTGTCCCGTGAGAATTAGCCAGGAGGGTTTCAATTGGAATTTTGTTATATTCCCTAGGAGCAGTGGGGCAAGCCAAGTGGTAAATTTTTTGAATTCCCTGAAACTTCACCTTAAATTTTCTTAATTCCGAAAGCTTCTCTATTTCTAAAGGTTCAGTAATATCATGCCTAACAAATTCAAAATCAGGATTTTTCAACAAATGATCGATATTATCCTCTTGACCAGTAATAAAATTATCAATACAGATTACTTTGCTTTTTTTTATTAATTCATCACAAAGATGAGAGCCAATGAATCCTGCGCCGCCGGTCACCAGGATATTTTCTTTTTCAAAAATTGGTTTAACGGCCATGGTTTTTTAAATCATATTTATTAGTTAAAATATTCCATTTTATTTTTAGCAGTTCTCCTAAAGTCTTCAGATAATCAAAAAATCTGACCTTACTGCGAAAATCATTCCGCCACTTCACCGGCACTTCTTTAATTTTAAACCCCATTCTCTTGGCCAACATTAGAATTTCAAAATCAAATCCCCATCTTTCAATAGTCTGTTTCCGAAAAATTATCAGGGTCTCTTTTTTAAACATCTTGAAGCCACACTGGGTATCTTTAATACCGGGAACGATTAACAACTGAATAAATTTATTGCCTAGCTTACCCAACCATTCTTTATAAAAGGGCTGATGGACAGAGACTTGCGATTCTTTCATTCCCCGTGAGCCGATCACGATATCGTATTCTTTAAGATAAGGCAATAATTTTTCTAAATCCTCAATGGGGGTAGAAAAATCAGCATCGGAAAAAAGAACCACCGTAAAGCGCGCTTTCAACATTCCCTGCTTAACAGAATAACCCTTTCCATAATTCCGGTCATTCTTTATTATCTGAAAATGTTCGTTTTGGTATTGTTCCAGTATCGGCAAGGTCTGATCGGTACTTCCATCATCAACAAAAATAATCTCGTAATCGGGTAAAGTATGGTTTAAGTAGGGGAGGATTTCAGCTAGTGACTTCCTGATTCTTTTTTCTTCGTTATAAACCGGTATCACCAGCGAAATGGGAGGGAAAAAACATCTTTTGTTCATAGCAAGTTATCCTGATTATAGCCTAATTTAAAGAATCGGACAACTCCCCTCTATTCTTTTTTTCGGGCTTGAAAGTCCAAAATTTATTGGCGCTAAAATTCCAAAACATGGCGATTCCCACCGCACAAATTTTTGCCAATAGGTCATAAATTACTAAGTGGGTCACTAAGATATAAAGAACTGTTTCATTGATCAAAAGACCAATAACGCTGACCAATATAAATTTGGGATACTGAATGTAAATTCTTTTATTCTTGTCCCGAAAAGTCCAAGTTTTATTCAAAATATAACTGGAAGTAGCAGCGATCGAAAAGGAAACAAAGTTGGCCAACAAATAATTTTTCTGCCAAAATTCCCAGAAACGAGTAAGAATAATATAAACGGAAAAATCCAGAATGGTGTTAAATCCGCCAACTAAGGCAAATTTTACTATTTCTTTGATTATTAATTTTTCTTGAAGATGGCGGTTATTTCTAATTCGATCGATTATTTTCATTATGGTTTTTCTTTTGGAATTTTATTTCGACAAAAATGAAGATTAATTAATGTCTTTCATTCTGGTAATTTTTCGAGGGTTATTTTTTGTTTTATTTCCTGATTATCCCTCATAACTACCAGCTCAATTTCTTCACCTGGTTCGTATTCCTGCAGTACCTTAGGTAATGGATTATCGAGGTTGATTTCCGTTTCATTAATCTTAGTAATAAGATCGCCAGTTTTAAGTCCGGCCTGATCAGCTGGACTTTGATTAATAACGGCAGGCAGATTTAAGGTATCATCACCATAAATTAATGCACCCTGGTTTAGACCTCGACTTAAATTTTCAGGAACATTAATTATTCTACTTAAATCTAAATAATGAATTCCCAGCCATGCTCTTTCCATAGTTCCATTTTTTAATAGCCGCGGAATGATAGAACGGAACTGTTGGTCTGGTATCACAGAATCAGCTTTCGTTAACACTGGATCAGATTGATAAGCAATCCCTACTATTTTTCCGTCCAGGGCAAGCAAAGGTGCGCCCTTAAACTTATCGGGCAAAGGACTAGTGAGTAGGAATTGCTCATCAAAAGATTCGGAAGAAAAAATATAACTAGATATTTCCTCTTCTGGAAAAATATAATGAAGATCTCCTAGTTCCGTAAACATTACTTCCGAGGATCCATCAATCTTGTTGATAAAACTGATTAACCGTTGGCCGGCTTTCAAATCAGCAGGATCGACAAATTCTGCCATCGCTAGATTAGTGGCATTGATTCTAAAAAAAACAGAATTGCTCATCGGATCAGATTGAATATTGGCAACAGAATAGATATTCTGGTCAGAGGTTACAGCAACATATTCGCTGTTAAGATCATCTACGACCTGTTGTGATGTTATAACTAAACCGTCGTTAGTTAGAATTATTCCGCTGCCCTTTGTTTCTTCCATGCGATAAACCTGACTTAAGGGATCTTTTGAGTTGTCGTTCTTTTTTTTGAAAATGGTTACTACCTTCGACCTACTTTCCCGAATAGTCTGCTGGATTTCAAACTCAGAAGCGGTAAGATTTTTCTCGCTCTTTTGAATAATTATCCTACTGTCATCTGGATAGGTTTTTAAATAAAACTGGCTAACAATAGGCAGATTAGGATATGATACGGCCAAAGCATTAATTATCACTTCGCCCAGTAAACCGGCTAAAAATCCAGCGATAATTGCGACAACAATGATTAATACTCCATTCTTGGAACGAGTGGGCGGTCGATTAAACGATTTTGAATCAGATTGAGAATAGATTTCTTTAACTACTTTCTCTTTTTTAAGAACTTTTGGTGAAGTGGGAACTGGTTTTACTTTCATAATTGATGAGTAAATAGTAATTGGTAAGTAGTGAGCAATAATTAATGTTTGTAATTAGAGACTACCGGTATTCTTAATAGTTACGGTAAGCAATTGGTGATATTTCATGCCCAGTGAGCAGTAAGGACAACGATAAAAAGGATTGTGCAACTAATCCCAAGATAGCGCTTTAACACTTTTTTGTCTAAACTTTCTAAAAACCAATGACGGGTAATGCCCGTTAAAAAATAATATCCGATCGCTAAAATTAATCCATTAACTAAATAGCTGGACGGCAGAAATTTGGTGACCCAGAACATTTCCGCCATTAAAAGCGCCAAGACTATAACCAGCGCAAGGTTTTTTCTAAGAGCTATTTTATTTATGGCAATCATTTGTAAAACTAGTAATAAAGAAATTAAAAAAACAAAAATCAGCAAGAGTAGACTGGAGAATCCCAAAAATAAAATAAGACTATAAAAGGATGCACTCATTAGAAAAACGGTAATCAGATTAAGATAAGAAGTAATATTTTCCAGAGAATAGGGCTGGTAGCGAACGGGCTGGTAAAAAAATAGAAAAACATTCTCGATGAATACCCACCATAAAAAAACAACTACTAAAATTATAAATTGTTTCAATAGCCAGCCTTCTGCAAAAAAAATGAAGATAAAACTGAATCCAACAAAAAAGAAAGGCGTAATGATCAACGACCAAATTGCTCTGACATCAATTTTCTTCCAGGAAAGCCAGAGAAGAAAGGCAATAACAGCTATTTCCAATAAGGCCATAAGGCCATAATACCATTCTGGTTCTAAAAGAAGGATTTCAAATAAACCGCAGATTAAGATAATGGAAAAAATTGTGACCAGTCGACGAATTAAAATCATAAATTCTTAAAACCAATTATTCATTTCCTTTGTTATTTGGTAACTTTCTGAATTAGGGCCTTCTCGGAACCAGATTTGAGAATTATTACTTTGATCTTCGGTTGTATAAACTATTGCCTCTCCGCTCCCCCATTCTAAATTATTTGCCTCAAGTTCCAACTTTTTTACCGATTGTTCCTCTAACGAAACGATCAGTGACTCAATCAGCAGTTGGTCGGAATAGATGTTTAATAGTACCTCGTTATTAGCGGAATTAACATCCATAAAATAGGAGCTGTTTTCTTGAGGACGAATTCGAATGGTAAAAAGTTCTTTCTGATTTTCCCCTCTGAGAGTCATAGAAATAAGCTGTAAAAACTCTCCCTTCACATCCAGGAATATAATTTTTTTACTGGTCATCAGATAAATTGGTGCTACTCCCCCCTTAAACAATTCAATCTCATCCAGAAGAGTCCCTTTTTCGTCAATCGTTCTAAAAAGCAGTTTGGTATCAGTTATGCTAGCTAATGGGTCTTTAATGGCATAAATGATGTTATTGCTATCGGAGGACCAATTATAATCCTGAACTTCACTGGCCACTCGTTCAACTTTGCCGGTTTGAAGATCAACTAGATAGAGATCCCCCGTTGCTTTCTTTGATGAAAAATCTTCTAAAAATGCTAGCCGGCGATCATCCGGAGAAATTTTAAGGGAGCGAGGAAAACCTCTGGTAATATTTAATAACCTTTTTTCTTCAGTACTAAGGGAAAATAAATAAATGCCGGTATAATCACTACTTTGAGAAAAAAAAGCAATTTGATTGCTTGATAAAGAAAGCTTGGGTCCGTATTCTCTCTCGGCGGTATTAGTTATCCTTTTAAAAAATAATCCACTGCTGTCGGTAAGGTAAATTTCATCATTCCCGTCTCGATTAGAAACAAAACTAATTAGACCGGCGGCCGAGGAAAGTGAAAAATTGGAATTTACCGAAACGAAGTTGACTTTTCCTTCCGGCTTATTCAGGAAAAAAAAGTATGTTCCCCCAGCAGCTAAAACAATTATTATTAATATCGTAACGAGATATTTCATTATTACTTAAAGGGTGCTAAGCCAAGAATATTCATTTTTTAAATCATCTATTTTTTTCTTCACAGCGCTAAAATCAATTTGATAATCAGGATTAACTGATGACTGTTGAGTAAGAAGCGGGCTTCTCAAATCATTAATTAGGGAAACTAAATTAAGATGCAGATCTTGATCTTGAGCCGGAACCTTCTGTTCTAAAACTGTTTCTTCTAACTGATCCAGAACCGCCAATCGTTCTGATATTTCGCTTTTCCCCTTAATTGGCGTAGTTAAACCATCCATGACATTAATTATCCCCTGAGTTGCTTCTTGGTACTGATGATTCAATTCTTCAGTAGTTAAGGTTCTTTCTTCAGCCGAGGTACTAGAGGAAAGTACTTCGCCTTGATCTTTCTTTATCGCTTCGTTATAACTAAACAACAAATAAAGAACGACAAAAAAAGCTAGGAAAGGATAAATAAATTTTTTCATAGTTTTAACATTATTTATTAATCTCTTCATTGAATAAAAGGGATAATTCCAATTTTCCTTCACCATTCGGATTGTAGCCATTCTCCACTTCCTCGCCATCCTTGAACCCGTCTCCGTCGGTATCCGCGTTTTGGGGATTACAGCCGTAATTCGCTTCCAGGAGATCTAATAATCCGTCGTTGTCGGTATCGGTGGTAAAATCTGCCTCAGTGTTCATTGATCCCAAAAACATAGCTCCCATCAACTCTTCCATATTCAGCTCCTCGGCATCTTCCGGAACAGCAATGCTAGCGGGCTGATTAAATTCAGTCAGTTGAATCGTCAAATCGGTACTTACTTGCTTATTATTACTATTAAGTTTTAACGCATTTGTTTTTACTTGATAAAGATAGTGATCACTTTTACCAATCCATACTTCTGTTTTTAACTCGTTGAGTCCTTCCGGAAAATCAACTAAATCAGTGATCATTTGATCAGTAATGGTCTGATTGATAATACCAGCTAACTTTTGGATAAAGAGGGTAATTCCTGCGGCATCCAAAATGACGTCGTAATGATAGCACTCTACTCCTTGAACGGTCTGCTCTTCCAGCACGTTATTTGCTTTTATAAAAGTGCTTTCGCTGACCAAATCCTTCATTTGCTGGTACTGCTCTTCCGTCAGATCGCTGGCATTAGTGTTGAGAGCGGGATTTAAGGTTCCAAGATTGCCGGCGGCATCAGAGCTTTTTAGATAGTACCATTTATTTTTCATGTTCCCAAGCTCATAAAGAGTGGCCGGAATTTCACTTATTCTAAAGTAAGTCTTATCATTCAACATTCTAAATTCACCCGAAAAAGGCATGTTATCAGTTGAGCTAGAATAGGTACCGTTGATTGCAAGCGCTGCTGTTAAGCCGGTAGACGAAGTTTCCTCCTTTCCGGTCAAAGCTGTCTGCAAGTGCCAATTATCGTTTCCCACCTCGTTCTTTTCGGCCAAACTGAGATCAACGTTAAACGCCATTGATTCAACACCGCTCATTGCCTTCATCATTTTAGCAACAGCCGCCTCAGCATTCGGTGCGATAAATGGGATTGTTATATAACCTTTGCTGTAAGCATAGAATCCTCCGCCTAATATTCCTAACAAAATCACCACCCCCCCAATGATCAGTGGCAATTTACTCCTCTTTTTTTGAGGCTTAAGAGATAAGTCCGCGAAGGGCGGAACCTGAATATTTTTCGGATCAGGCGGTGAGATTTCAGGATGAATAGGGACAGGATCAGGCGGCAGAGTATCATTCTGTTTGATGTTTTGAATTTTTTCTTCTTCAAACATATATTTAAAATTGTTAATAGTTTTATAATAATCCTTTTTTATTAAAATAGGTTACGGTCCCAGCAATTACGGAAAGCATTATTCCCATAATAATCCAAATGGCACCGGGATGACCGACTAAAGGTAATCCTTCAATGTTCATGCCATAGATACTAGCAATAAGGGTTAGGGGGAGTAGAGCCACTGAAATTATCGTCAGCACCTTCATAATCTCATTAATCTTGTGGGACATTAAAGCTTCGTTGGTATTATGCAGACCTTCCACAATTTCTCGGTAATTCTCCAAAAGCATCCAGATTCTCTCAATATGATCATGAATATCATCAAAATAAATCTCTGATTCCCGGCCTAAGAAATCACGCCGCAAATGGACTAAACTATCCATGATGAAACGCTGAGGTTCGATGATCCGGCGAAAATTAAGAACGTGCCGTCTTTCCACTGCCAATTCCTTCACGACATCCATTGTTTTATCACTGTAAATTTTATCTTCAACTTTAATGATATTTTCTCCAATCTTATCCACCACATAAAAAGCCTTTTTGAAAAGAGGGCCAACCAGGTTATAAAGCAAAAAGCCGGGACCTTTGGCCACATCCTGTTCCCTGGCTTCTTGATCGTTTTTAAGATAATTAAAAAAACCATCTACGGCTTCAAATTCTCCTTTATACAAAGTAACTAGATAATTTTTTCCGATAAAAATATTTA
>Ga0066637_10000194_pt1 | contig 36827 bp, 35 predicted proteins | sample CryGeyCG2014_020_FD_62737 | JGI IMG/M metagenome (GOLD analysis project Ga0066637, IMG submission 62737) | Groundwater microbial communities from aquifer - Crystal Geyser CG08_land_8/20/14_0.20 | ecosystem: Environmental > Aquatic > Deep subsurface > Groundwater | place: USA: Utah: Grand County...
GAGAAACAAAAAACAAGATAAAAGATGACAGAAAAGTAGATTAAAATTCTACCGACGACAACCTCGAAACCCCGCAAAATCACTGCTTGCTAATTCTTCGGAGCTCTCACTGGAGGCATTTTAAGAAATGGAACTTAGACGAATAGCACGTTCAGTATGGAATACCTTTATGGCGGTAGAATTACGGCAGACTTTTCAGCAAAAGGTAGAAAGGCCAGTAGTTGCCTTTTTAGCTCCCTTTTGTCCTGAATTAAGTTTAGCTGGTCCTGCAACTGGTCGCGGCTCTTTAAACATTGAACAATTGTGTCTTCGCCCCCTCATGATGGGGGCAAAAAAGGATGGAGATGCCGCCCCTGAAGTGAGCCACCTTAAAAGCGATTTCAACGGAGTCCAGGGAAAAGGGTCAGCCGAAGCAAACAAAACAATTAAATCAATGCTGTTTTGGCACGGGCCATTGTCCCACACCTAGCAACGACCATTCCTTTAGCCGCAACCGCTGGAGTGACAGCCTGGTCTGCGTGGATTTTTGGAGGCGGGTACCAATCATTTGTTGATTGGTTTGACCCGTATTTTTTTGTCAATCATGGAATCTTTATAACACCTTATGAAGAGGCGAAAGTATTAACTGCGACTGTTGCCTTGGCTGGGGCCGGGGTAGGTTTGGCTACGCGCTTTGTCGGCAAATGGGTTTCGAGCAATCAGGTTAAAGTGCTTAACGAGCGGGCAAGGACGCTGGCTGTTCATGGCCTATCTTGTCGAGCCCAGGAAAGAATCTATGATCTTATGCCAAATATCCCGCCACCCCAAAAAGATCTTGCTGTGCATATAGCGCGAACGATTCAACGTGCGCTTTTTGCGAGAAAAATTAGTTTTGGTGTTATCTTTGCAACTTTACTATCTGTTAGTATCTCTATGGGTGCGCTAGCGGCTTTTGTGGTTGGTGGGTCATTAACTATTCTTTCGGCGAGCTTCTTTGGGGCTGAGATAATCATTGCTGGTTTGGGAATTGCTTTGAAATATTATAGCCAGGTAACGAGGTTAGTTAGACTAGCGCATTTTTGTGAAAATAGTCAAGAAAAAACCATCTTAAGAGAGGAATCAAACAAAAGCCTCGCGCCAGAGAGTAAACGTCTGCTGAACCGAGCCATTTTTTTATTAGGCCCTTGGTCGCATTTAGTGACAACCATCCCGTTGGCCGCAACCGCTGGGCTGGCTGCTTGGCACGTCCCGATTTTTTTCGAAAGGGGCCATTCGTTTTCGTTTGTAGAGGGATTTGACCCTTACATTTTTGTTCAGCATGGGATTTTCATAGGCGCATTTGGGGAATCTTTTGTGCTGGCCACAGCGGTGGCGCTGGCCGGGGCTAGCGTGGGACTAGCCGCGCGCTTTGTTGGCCAACAGTTAGCGGTTAGAGGCATCAATAATTCAGGTTACTCGCCAACTAAGGCCTTTGAAAACTTATCACTCCAAGCACAGGCTAGACTTTATAAGTATTTGTCATCTGTTCATGAAACAGCGAGCTGTGTTGTTGATGATCTGCCCAGGCAAAAACAGAGCGAACCAGGTCAAGATTATGAGATCAATGATGAAGCGGAAAAGGTACGCAGCCAACGTGCGAAACAAAGGAGAGCGCGGCGCAATCAATGGTTTGAAGAGCAACTGGGCCCCAAGTATTGGGGTATATTAGCTCCCTTGTTTCATATTCCAAGCTTAGCTGGTATTTTTACTCGAGGCAGAAGCGCCTTGCCTAAAAACCCTTAAAATTTGCCTTAACTCCTTGCCTTATTATATAATTCGCTTAACCATGCCAGCCCAAATTACTTTAGCTGTTTTTGTTGGATTATTGTGCGGGGCATTTTTGTTTTTTATTTTTCATCGTTTAATGATCCGCGGTAAATATGTGGCCCAGACTGAAAAGCCACTTTTTGATGAGAAAGTAGCTGAGACGCTTTTGAAAAAACAAGGCTTTAGTATTCTGGGTAAAAAACTTCGTGAAACAGTTATCACTAATATTAATGGCAAGGACCACTTGGGTTATATTAAAGCAGATTATCTGGTTGAAAAATTAAAAAAACGTGCTCCCGTCCTGGTTTATGCGGGCGAAGGCAGTCCAGACCTTAATGAGGAAAACTTTCGACGCCGCTTGATCGAGCTTGACCGGGCCTTTTGCCTGGACAGGGTGGTCTGTCTTGACCTCAATAAAATGGAGATCTATCAGACGGCTTTTCGTTTCCCGCATGAGCGTAATCTTGACTTTTATTTTCGTTTTGTGCTGGCAATGTTTATTCTTCTCGTGATTGTTGGTATAATTTGGCTACTAGTGACGCTTAAGCTTTATTAAGTAAGGGGGATGCATGACAACGGTTGGCGTAATTTATAAAAACGAAGACAAGCTAATTGCTGGGATAGCAGCTCAAGTTAGCCAGGACTTAAAAAAACTTGGCTATAAGGTTAACTTGGCCAGGGCTGATTTTGTGATTGTGCTGGGCGGTGATGGCACGATTCTGCGGGCAGCCAGACTTTTGCTAAAACGAAAAGTGCCGATCCTAGGGGTACATTTAGGCGGCTTGGGCTTTTTGTCAGAGCTTAGCTTAGTTGACCTGCGGGAGGCCTTAGAAAAGATAAAAGCTGGCAGTTATGAAATTGACGAGCGGACAAGGGTTGAGGCGACGGTAGCTGGCAAACGCTTTGAAGCGCTTAATGATATTGTGATTAGTAATAGCGGGATTGCGCGGGTCATTCGACTTGAGATTGAAGGCGTGGCTGAATACATTTCAGATGGGATTATCTTTGCGACAGCGACTGGTTCCACGGCCTACAATCTATCGGCTGGGGGGCCGCTTTTAACCCCACACTCGTCAAGCTTGGTGATTACCGCAATTTGTCCCCATAGTATTTCCACCAGGCCATTGATTGTTGAAAAGCCAGTTAGTGTGATCATTCGACGGGGTGAAAAAGTGATCTTGACCGCGGATGGCCAGCAGTTTGTAGCTGTAAAAAAAGGCGAAAAAATTAGAATTCAACAGTCAAAAAATAAGACGAGATTTATTCGGTTGAGCGGGGATCAGTTTTTCGCGCGGATCCGCGAGGCGTTTGGCTTTGGCCCGACTTTTTAACTAATTAGCAAAACAGCCACTGTTTAAGCCGATCAACTTCATTAGGTCATCCACCATAATAAAATTAACCGCGTCAGAACGGTTAAGGGCGCCGGTCTGAGCAAAAGCCGTAAAGAGAGTCACCTTGTGCATTTTAGCTTCAGTCAGATTATGCAGGTATTTTTGCAGGGCAAACTTTTCTAGGGTCTTAATGACTTGGGTATTGTCCATAGTATTCATTGATACTCACCCCTTCTAATTAAAAACAACCTCTATTGCTGCCTTCTTTGCGCAAGAACATATCCGCGAAAACCTTAATAAATTGGCCTGGCCGAGTAACTTTGGTGTAATCATATTCTAAAGCAAACTGCACATAATTAGCGCGCTTATCCTGGCCTGGTCGGCTGATTGAGGCAACATCATAATTGTTTTTGTCTGCGCTTTCGCTCATTGTCTTTCCCTCTCATATATATATCGTTACCTTTTTCAATAAATTTCACTTTATTTTTGGTTGTGGTTTGGTGTGGGGTTAAGCGGGGGCTTACCAGCGGATAGCGTTTGCCCCGCAAGTTAAACCAGCGCCAAAGCCAGAGAGGATCACAAGGTCGCCTTTTTTTATCTGGCCGGCAGCCAGGGCTTCGTCTAAGGCGAGCGGGATAGAGGCGGCTGAGGTGTTACCGTATTTGTGTAAGTTAACAAAAACTTTTTCTTTAGCCAGTCCCATCTTTTTGCTGACGTGGTCAATGATCCGAGTATTGGCTTGATGAGGTATCAACAAATTAACATCCTTAATCTCTAAGTTTGCTTTTTGCAGGACAGCTTTAATTGACTCTTCGAGCACCCTGACAGCGAATTTAAAGACCTCTTTGCCGTTCATGGTGATAAAGCGGCCATGTCGCTGCTCTGGATCGCGTGAGCCGCCGCCTGGCATAATCAAATTATCTCCGAGCTGGCCTTCAGCCTTAAGCCAGCTGGCTAAAACACCTGAATCATCTGAGCTTTGGGTTAAAACCACGGCGCCTGCCGCGTCGCCAAACAAAATGCAAGTGCCGCGGTCGGTCCAATCCAGATATTTAGTTAGTGTATCTGCGCCGACAACTAAAACGTTTTGGTAAGTCCCGTTCTCAATGTATTGCGTGGCCGTGGTCAGGGCAAAATTAAAGCCGGCGCAAGCGGCCGAGACATCAAAAGCCGCGGCATTTTTCGCGCCAAGCTTGCTTTGCAGGATGCAGGCTGTTGAAGGGAAAAGATAATCTGACGAGGTGGTGCCTACTATTATAAGGTCAAGTTTTTCCGGGTCAAGTTTAGCTGCTTGCAGTGCTTTTTCTGCTGCTTTAATTGCCAGATCAGAAGTTGAGGTGTCATAATCTGTTACCCGACGTTCACAGATACCAGTGCGGGTCTTGATCCACTCGTCGTTGGTTTCAACTATTTTTTCTAGATCTGCGTTGGTTACAACTTTTTTCGGTAGGTTTGAGCCGACCCCGATGATCTTGGCTTTCATTAGTTAAATGTTCCTGTATTGATTTTTTCTGGGACTTTTTTAGAGGCGGCTTCATATGTTTGAATAATTGCATTTTTAATGGCTTGGGCTTTAGCTCGGCCATGAGCTTTATAAACAACCCCTTGAATGCCCAGGAGCGGCGCGCCCCCATGCTCATCATAAGTGATCTTTTTGCGCAGACGCTGGATCGCCGGCATTAGAAACGCTAAGCCAACCTTGCTCAATAAACCGCGGGTTAGCTCTTCCTTAAACAGTTTAAAGACTGAACCGGCTAGGCTTTCCGCAAATTTTAGGATTAAGTTGCCGACAAAGCCGTCGCAGACTATAACATCAGCTTTACCTCGCAGGATCTCCTTTGACTCAACATTGCCAATAAAATTAATTGGGGCTGCTTTGAGCAAAGGCCAGGTTTCTCTGACCAGCTCGTTGCCTTTTTCTTTTTCTTCGCCAATGTTGAGCAGGCCAACCCTGGGATTTTTGATATGAAGGACGTGTTCAGCGTAAAGACTGCCCATGATCGCAAACTGCTTAAGGTGGATTGGTTTGCAGTCAACATTGGCCCCCATGTCAAGCAATAAGACCTTGCCTGATGGTAGTGGAAATTCTGTGGCAATGGCTGGCCGCTCAATCTCTTGGATCCGGCCGAGCTTAAATAGGGCCGCGGCCATCAGGGCGCCGGTGCTGCCGGCTGAAACAATCGCGTCAGCCTTGCCATCTTTAACTAATTGGATAGCAACATTGACTGAGGCGTCTTTTTTTTGCCGCACGGCTTGGGCTGGCGGCTCGTTCATCCCAATTACTTCAGCAGCCGCGACTATGGAAAGGTTGGCGTTGCGAAGACGCAACTCTTTTTCCAATTTAGCTGGAGTACCAACTAATATTATCTCTGCGTCTAACACCTGACTAGCAGCGATTGCCCCTTTGACAATTTCAGCAGGGGCATGATCTCCACCCATCGCATCAACTGCGATGCGGATCACCTATTCTTTCTCCTTGCCTTTAGCTTTTTTAGCGCTTTTATCTTTGATCTTTTTGACTTGACGGTCTTTATAACTGCCACAAGCTGAACAAACATGATGGGGCAGGGTTGCGGCGCCACAAGCTGGGCAACGGGTGCTGGCTAGCGGGGTGAGACGATAGTTGGAAGCGCGTCTTTTTCCCTGGCGGCAGTTGCTGTGTCGTTTCTTTGGTACTGGCATGATTTATTTTTCTCCCTCCTTATTAATCCCTGGGCATTGGTTTAAACAGAGAGGCTTAAAAGGCAGGCTAAGCAAAAGCTCCTGCCGGACCAGCTCTGTTAAGTCAATTGTATTGTCTTGGTCAATCGGATAGACAAAATCATCTTCTTTTAGTTCCAACTCTTTTCTGGCCTGTGATGTTTGGACAGAGTGGCTGAATTCTTCGGCAATCTCAGCCTCAAGTTTGGTTGTAAAAGGTTTTAAGCATCTTGAGCATTCCAGCTCTACCTCGGTTGTAACTTTGCCAGCCAAAAGGATAGAGCCGCCAGTATTGGTTAGGTGGAGCGCCACCTTGACCGGCCCGGTTAGCTTTAATCCGTCTGCTGCAAAATCAACTGGCAGCGATTCGTCAATATCAGCCTCGTTGCCAATGCTTTGTAATACTTCTGTCAGGTCAATTTTCATCCCGATTTATTAATTATACTGGAATGTCAGCTGGATTTCAATTTATCTTGTGGCCCTAGGGTGCGCGGCGTCGTAAACTTCTTTCAGCCGCTCTTTGGTGATGTGGGTGTAGACTTGGGTAGTTGAGAGAGAGACGTGGCCTAATAACTCTTGGACCACTCTTAAGTCCGCACCGCCAGCTAAAAGGTGGGTGGCAAAGGAGTGGCGCAAGGTATGCGGTGTAACCTTTTTCGTAATGCCAGCGAGCTTGGCGTATTTAGTCAACATTCTTTCAACTGAACGGCAAGTGAGCCTCCCGCCTCGCAGGTTTAAGAAAACCGCGGCCAGGTGATTGTTAACGCTTAATTTGGGCCGGCTGGACCCAAGATATTTTTGCAGGGCCTGTTTGGCTTCCGAGCCAAACAGGACGATCCGCTCTTTTGCTCCCTTGCCCAAGACCCGCAGCTCACCTTCTTCAAAATTAATGTCTCCCTGGTTGAGGTGGATCGCCTCTGCCACCCGCACTCCGGAACCGTAAAGAAGCTCCAGGATAGCCCGGTCGCGGCTGCCGGCCAGGCTTTTTTCATCTGGCGAGCTCAATAGCTTGTTGAGCTCCTCTAAATAAAGAAAATTGGGCAGCTTTTTAGGCAGCTTGGGCGTGAGCAGGGTTTCAAAGGGGTTTTTGGCTGTGAGCTTCTCACGCAGCAGAAAACGGAAAAAAGAACGGGCTGACGAAAGCTTTCTGGCAATCGACCTCCTTGAGTAATGCCGGTTTTCTAGCTCTTGCAAGTAATCCCTGGCGGTGCTCCGGTCGATCTTCTTGGTCTTTAAGAAACTCATGAGAAAAGTCAAATCTCGGCGATAGTTGGAAATAGTGTGGCCAGAGTAATTGCGTTCAGTGGTCAAGTAATTAGTGAACCGGGCAATCAGCGGAGAGGCACGGCTTTGCTCTTTAGCCATCATTAGAGTCCGTACTTTTCTCTTTTGTCAGGGGTCAGAGCCAAGTAGTCACTGCCTTCTTTGACGAGCCGGGCTTGGTTTTCAGGCCGAGTGTCAACATGGATGTATGGCTCTTTGGGATAATAAACTAGCCCCCTTAATTCAGTTACGGTTTCAGCAAATTTAAATAGTTCCTGGGGTGAGGTGCCGTCGATAATAATGTGGGCGGCTTTACCCTTGGTGTGAAAGCTGCGTTTGGGCTTGTTTTGCTTTTCGTGAAAAGCATCGCACCAATAAGCAGAAACAATCCTGACCTTTTTTTTGAAATGAGAACCAATTTGCTCCAAGGCCCCAACCAGGCCAAGATGGATTTTGTACTCACCCCTACATTCTGGGCAGTTGCAGGCAAAATCTTTGTTGTTAAAGTGTTCGCTTAGATTTCCCATAATGACCCATTATATTATTTTCTTTGAGCTAAGGCAAATCTTGGCAAAATTATTGCTAGCTCAATTGGGCCATAAGCGGTTAAGCCGGGCAAGATTTTGCTGGGCCGGGCCAGAGTTGGGGGCAATGGCCAGGGCTTTTTGAAATTCTTGTTTTGCTGCAGGGAACCTTTGGTTTAAGGCCAGAATAATGCCGGCAAAATTTCGCGCTTCCGCATATAGGCCAAGAATCTCACTGGTTTGGTAATCAAGATCAGCCCCAATTAATTTTGATCTGAAAGAATACTTTTGCCAGAGGGCTTCACTGCTTGAGAGGTGCTTGAGCTTGGTTTGGGGTGATGTCTCTGGGCCAATTTTGTATAAGATGCCGGCTGGGTCAAGGTAGCTAGAAAATTTTGCCAGCTCTGGACATTGGTCAATATCAATATAGATCGGGACTTGGCCAAAATTGGTGGTCACAATATCCTCAAGAAAAGCCTGTCCAGAGGGATAGGCCGCGATCTTTTTTTCGATGGTAGCGTCAGCATTATTGGGCAAGCGCAACAGCTCGGGCCAGGCTTTCAGCATTTGATAGGCTCGCCATTGATGTTGCGTAGTGCTGATGATCTTGACATCTTTTCTTTTGTACTCAACCCCTTGAAAATACCAAAGAGTAAAAGCAGTGGTGTCTGTGCCAGTAAAGATAATTGCGTCAGCAGGCAGTGAGGTGAGGATGTTTTCAGCCAGGTCAGCGGCATAGTAATAATTATTTTTATTACAAGTGGAATAGTGAATGGTGAAAGAAAAGAAAAGGAGCGCTATCATCGCCAACCAGAGTCCCGCCTTTTGGGTCGGGCCTTTTAAATATTGAGTAAGTTTGGCTAGGCCTAAACCGAACCAGAGAGTAAAAAACAGGAAGGCAGGGAGCATGAATTTGCTTAAGTTGGCTTGGCAAAAAGCAAAAGTGGTAGGGAGGTCGAGTGGGTAGCGGGACAGGATAATAAAACCAAGGCCAGAGGAAAGAAAGAGCCAGAGCAAAAGAAAAAACAGCGATTTGTTTTGTTTAAGGCTGGCCCAGCTGCCGATTAAACCTAGAGCCAAACCAAAGATTGTGAATTGGTTCACAATCCAGAGAAAAAATGTTTTAAATTGTGCCAACAGCAAGCTAAGTGAGAGGCCACTGGTTGAGAGCCCGTTATCCAGCTCAAGCGAACCGTATTGAGCGCGCGTGATTGTGGCAAAAAATCTCCCAATTGTTTCTGGATCACCCCAATCAAGGTAGGGATTTTGTCTTGAGCGCCAAGGCAGGAAAGCATACGGTAGCAAGCCAGCGAGCAAAGAGAGACCTAGCCAGGCCAACTTTTGGGGCTTAAGGTAGAGCTTTTTTTCCTGTGACCAAATAAAGAAAAGATAGCCTGGGGCTAAAAGGAGCATGCTGTGATGGTGCGAAAGGCTAAGACCAAAGCAAAAAGCAAAAAGTAGCAGGAAAGCAAATTTATGACTTTGCCTCCAGACTAAAAGCAGGAGCAAGGTTAAGGCGACAAAAAAGGCGTTAAGTTGAAAAACTTCTGCTACCGTTGCCATGGACCAAAAAATCGGGGTCAGGGCCAAAAAAAGCGGGGCAATAATACTGGCGAGCAAGCTTTGGGTCAGTATTAATATAATATAGTAAACAAGGGCGATTGTAACAGCGGCAAAAAAAGCCGACAGCAGGTTGACTCGCCAAGCCATTGAGCCAAAAGGGATAAAGGTAAAGAGTTTACCAAGCATGACATATAAAGGGTAGCCTGGTGGGTGAGCAATGCCCAGGGTGGCGGCTGCAGTTATTAATTCGCCAGAATCTCGTGGCGCTACTGTCGGACAGAGGGTTTGGAGGTAGAGGGCAAAGGTTAAGACAAAGATTATTGCCCCAGCCAGGTGCTTGTTTTTCATGAGGCTATTTTAGCACAAGTTGACAAACCTGAGGTAAGTTGTTATTCTGATCTTAATTAAATAGTGGTCTGTAATTCATTTTGAATTTCCGGTTCGCTCATTACGAGGGAGGAGAAAAAAATGGAAACAAAGCATGTGTTTACGTCCGAGTCTGTGACTGAAGGCCATCCTGATAAAGTCTGCGACCAGGTTTCTGACGCGATCCTTGACGAGATTATGGAAAAAGACCCCCCTGGCCGAGTTGCAATTGAAACCCTTGTTACCAACGGGTTGTGTGTGGTGGCAGGCGAGGTGTCCACTGGTTGTTATGTTGATATCCCCAAAATTGTCCGCCAAACGATCAAGGATATAGGTTATACCAGGGCGAAATATGGTTTTGACTATGAAACCTGTGGTGTCTTGGTAGCAATTAAGGAGCAATCAAAAGATATTGCCCGCGGGGTTGACAAAGCCTTAGAAATAAAAGGTGGCGAAGTTATCAAAGAAGACTTAGAGGGGTTAGGGGCTGGGGATCAGGGCTTGATGTTTGGTTATGCTTGTGATGAAACAGAAGAGTTAATGCCAATGCCGATTGTTTTGGCCCACAAATTAGTTAAGAAGCTAGCTGAAGTCAGAAAGACTAGCGAGCTGTCATACCTGCGGCCAGATGGCAAGTCTCAAGTAACTGTTGTTTATGAAAAAGGCAAGCCGGTTGGTCTGGATACGGTCTTGATCTCTACGCAGCATGCCCCAGAGGTTAAGATGGAACAGATCCATGCTGATATTGTGGAAAGGGTTATTTTGCCAACTCTGCCGCCAGAGATGGTGACTGACAAAATTAAGTATTATGTTAATCCAACTGGCCGATTTGTGATTGGCGGGCCGCAAGGTGATTCCGGAGTGACTGGCAGAAAAATAATTGTTGATACTTACGGTGGCTACTCGCGCCATGGTGGTGGCGCTTTTTCTGGCAAAGACCCGACCAAGGTTGACCGTTCCGGTACCTATGCTGCTAGGTGGGTAGCAAAAAACGTAGTTGCCGCGGGGTTAGCTAGTAAATGTGAGATCCAGATCTCTTACGCCATTGGCATTGCTCGGCCAACATCTGTTATGGTTGACACCTTTGGCACAGGCAAGATGGACGAGCTGGCCATCGCCAATCTTATTGAAGAAACTTTTGACCTGCGGCCAGGGATGATCATTAAGCACTTAGAATTGCGTCGACCGCTTTATAAACAAGTGGCTGCTTATGGCCATTTTGGCAGATTAGATCTTGACCTACCGTGGGAAAATATAGATAAGGCGAAAGAGCTAAAGAAAAAAGCGGGTAAAGCTTAATTAATTAAATAACGCTGGCCGTAGATGGCGCGGCCGCCGTTGGTGTAGTCTTCCCAGAAAAGATAAAAAGTATGATCACTATTTGGGGCTAGGACCCTAGGGGCTCTGCCGCCATCACGGCTCTTGTTTTTCCGGCCGTTTTCTGTCCAACTGACTTCGCCTTGAAGGTTGATCTTTTGAAAATACAGCTCATAGTATTTACCACAGCGATAATCTTCCCAGGCAACAATAACGCTGCCGTCATTAAGAGGGGCCAACTGCGGGGCGTATTGCGTTTGGGTAGCAGTAACAATTGGGACGCCATCCTCTCCCCACAGGAGTTTTCCGGCACTTGAAACTGCGGCGGCATAAAGGTCCCAATTGCCCAGGCGGTAGTCTTCCCAGACCAAGATCTTTTTATTGCCAAAGAACGAATTTTGTTGGGTGCGGCTTAGCTGATTAATGGCAATCCCGTCTTTGGCCCAAATAAATTGGCCTCTGCTATCCAGCCGTTGGGCGTAAATGTCATAGCTGCCGCCACCCTTATCGGTCCAAGAAACAATAATGCCGCCTGAGCCGTCAGCCACGAGCCGCGGCAAACGCTGAATGTCCGGGGCTCCGCAGACTATGACGCCGTCTTTCGCCCACAGGGGATCGCCTTTAGAGTTAATTCGCTGCGCGTAAATATCTGGGTTGCGATCGCCAAGCCGGTAATCGGTCCAGATAAAAAACGCCCCGTTGTTGTTATCTGGTATCATGGCAAAATCAACTTGTTGGCCGTTTTCTGAGATAATGATCTTGCCTTTTGGCCCCCACAGCAATTTTCCCTGCTCAGAGATGCGTTGCGCATATAAATCTATTTGGCTTAAAACATCACGTTCGTCTTGCCAGGCAATGATTGCTCCGCCAGCTGAGTCGGAAATAATCTGAGGTTTTTCCTGGCTGGCTGTGCTTGGCGCGACAGGCAAACTACTTGTCCAGGCGTTTTTGCCTTGCGCAGTAATGCGTTGAGCCCTAATCAAAGGATATCCAACCTGTCGAAAGTCAGTCCAAGCAATAATTGTCCCGCCTTTGCTGTCAGCGACCAGGCAAGGGTCAATTTGATCAGCCTCAACTTTGGCTACGGCCAGACCAGCAGGGCCCCAAACAAGCTGGCCGAGCGGCGTGATTTGTTGGAGGTAGATATTAGAAAACCCAAAACGCCCATCCTCAAAAGCCAACAAGACCCGACCCTTATTGTTAAAACAAGGCGTGATTTTTTGCTGAAAGACCGAGCCCTGGGCATTGCAAACAAGTTGCCCGTCTTTGCCCCAGAGTCGGTTGCCGTTAAGGTTGATTTTTTGGGCATACAGATCAGTATTGCCAAAACGCTTATCTTGCCAGACTACGACTAATTCCCCTGAGGCTGAGGCGGTCAGGGAGGGCGATTCTTGGTTTTGATTAGCCTCAACAATTGGCTGGCCACTGCCCCAAAGGCGCGTGCCAGCGCTGTTGATCTTTTGTCCGAGGAGATCTTTTTTTTGCCGCCAGGGGTGATCTTCTTCCCAAACAATGAGCCAGTCATCTGGGCTGGCTTTTTTTATGAGCGGTGCGCCTTGTTGGTTTAGCGAAGCAGCCACAGGAATCCCGTTCTCGGCCCAAAGGATATTGCCACTATCAGAGATGCGTTGGGCATAGAGATTAGCCTTTTCTGTGCGGCTATCAGTCCAAACCGCAATGGCCCCGCCGTTGCCATCGCTAGCAATGGCTGGGTTCTCTTGAGGATAGGGGAAAGAACACAAAGCCACACCATCAGCTGCCCATTGGACAGAGCCGTTAAGGTCAAGTTTCTGGGCGTAAACATCATTGTTGCCAGAGCGGGCGTCATTCCAAGCGATTATAATTTGGTCGTCGGCCACAATAAGATTTGGTGACTCTTGGTTATTAGCAGTCGAGCAAACAGGCAGGCCGTCTTTTTGCCACAGGGATATTCCTTGGCTATTGATCCTTTGGGCAAAAATGTTCTTGTCGCTTGAGCTGGTCCGGCTGTCTGACCAAACAATAATTGCCCCGCCAGCATTATCTGAAGCAATTTTAGGGTACCATTGGGTGCCAGCGACAGACACGATGGACACGCCATCTTTTTCCCATAAAATTTGGCCGTCACTATTAAGGCGTTGAGCGTAAATGTCTTCGCCAATGGCATTGCGGTAGTCATGCCAGGTAATGATCGCGCCACCTTGGCCATCGGAAGTGATTTGCGGGTTAAACTGGCCGGCCGAAGCAGAACAAACGTAAACGCCACCGTTTGCCCAAAGGGCATTGCCGCTTTGATCAAAGCGTTGGGCCAGGATATCGGCATTGCCATTGCGATAGTCTTGCCAAACAACAATTGCCCCGCCTGCGTTGTCACTTATCAGCTGGGCAAAATTTTGATTGCCAGATTGGTCACAAACCACCACCCCGTCCTTTTGCCAGAGCGGCTGGCCGCTGGCCCCAAGTTTTTGGAGGTAAAGGTCATCATAGCCAGCCCGGCCGTCTTCCCAAACAACAAGATAACTGGAATCGCCAGCATTAATAATTTGAGGCTTTTGCTGAGAGGTATTACCAATAGCATCATTGATTTCTAGGCCAAAGCTTGGCCAAAGGGGTTGGGGATCTGCTTTAACATTAGTACAAATGACAAATGACAAGAAGCAAAGCAGTAAAACTTGTTTGCCTTGAAGCCTTGAAACCTTGAAGCCTTGAAACCTTTTTGTCGTATCATGTGACATTTTTAATTTATTTGGTTGTTTCAGCCAGCCTCATGGAGATAATCCTTGAGATTCCTGGCTCTTCCATGGTTACGCCGTAAATATTATCTGCGACCGCCATGGTTCTTTTGTTGTGGGAGATGACGATAATCTGGCTGTGATTGGAAAATTCCTTAAGCATTTCAGTAAATCGGCCGATGTTAGCGTCATCAAGGGCTGCGTCCACCTCATCCATAAAGACAAAGGGACTGGGCCGGATTTTTAACAATGAAAACAAGATGGCAATGGCTGACAAGGACCGCTCGCCGCCAGACAGCAGGGGCAAGGGCAGCCATTTGCGGCCAGAGGGCCTAACTGAAATATCAATCTCTGCTTCGAGTGGTGGGGCGTCTGGTGCCAGAGAGATCTTGGCTTCGCCACCAACAAATAATTTAGCAAAGGTCTCTGAAAAAACCTGCGAAAGCTGGGCCATAGTAGCAACAAAGGTTTGCTCGGCTTTGGAGTCAAGCTCTGTGATCAAGGACTCTAAATGGATGCGGGCTGAACTGAGGTCATTAAGCTGGGCGTCGATAAAGGAGAGGCGTTCTTTGGCTTTGTCAAATTCATCAATGGCCAGCAGGTTGACTGGTTCTAGCGAGCGCAGCTTTTCTTTGCCTTCCTCAATCTCTTTCTTGGCCTTAGCAATGTTGGGGATTTCGTAATTGGTTGCTGCGACCTCTTCCAAAGAAAGGTTGTATTCTAAAAATAAGCGTTCCCTGATGCCGCCTAGCTCCCCGTCCAGTTTAGCCAAGGCAATTTCCAGTGATGACTCGGTGCTTAGTGCTTCTTTTTTCAGCTGGTCTTGCTTTCTAATCTTAGTTTCTAGCCCAGCAATGGTTTTGACCAAGGCTTCTTTGTCCTGCCGTTTTTGTTGCAGTGTTTTATCGTGTTCTTCGGAGAGCTGGGTTGTTTTAAGTTTTTCGTTTAGGTCAGCGAGTCCCTGGCGCTGTTCATTTAATGCTGTTTCAAGCTGTGCTTTGTTCTGTTGGGTGCGTTTGATCTCTTCTTGAACCATTTCAACCTTAAGCTTAAGCGTTTCTTCTTTCTCTGGTGAGCGGCCGATGACAAGGTTGAGCTGAATATTCTTGCCCAGGGCGTTAAGGTATTTTGAGAAAGCTGTGACTAGCTGAGAGAATTGGGCTAAAATAGCCTCAACTGTTTTGGCAAAGGGGGTGTCAGACAAATCCACACCCTGTTTTTCTTGGGTCAGCTCTTTTTGCAGCAGCTCGACCTTATCCTTGAGCTGGCCCAGCTTGGCTTGTTCTACGGCCAACGATTTTTCGCTGCGTCCCAGCTCGCTTTCAGTAAAGCGGCGGTCTAGCTCAAGATCGCGCCGCGCGTTTTTTTCGTCGTTAATTTGGAGAAACAAAACGTCAATTTCTTGCTCTAGTTTTCGGTGAGAATTTTTTAGGTTGTCTAGCTCAGTTAGGTCTTGGTCCTCAGCTTGTTTTTTGGTCAGGGAGCTTGACCTAGCCTTTTCCAGCTCTGCGGTCAAGTGGTCCCTTTTTTCAAAGATAGTGGTCAAGAGCCGTTTACTAAGGCCCAGATCAAGCCCTTTGACCTGATTTTGCACTTCAAGATAGTGCCGGGCGGTCTTAGCTTGTTCTTCAAGCACAGTGATGTGCTCAGCCACTTCAACCTTAAGGTCACTAATGCGTAAGATATTTTGTTCGGCCGCGATGAGCTTTCTCTTGGCTGATTCTTTTCTGGTCTTATATTTGTTGATGCCGGCGGCCTCTTCAAAGACTGCCCGTCGCTCTTCGCCTTTACTAGAAAGGATTGCGTCAACCTGGCCTTGGGTAATGATGGAATAGGTGCTTTCTCCTAGGCCGGTATCCAAAAGCAAGTCTTTAATGTCTTTGAGCCGGCAGGAGTTTTTATTGATAAAAAATTCGCTCTCACCTTCGCGAAAAGTGCGGCGTTTGATTGCGACCTCGGAAAAGGGCAGGGGGAACTTATTGGTTGAATTGTCAAAGGTCATGGTAACTTCGGCTAAGGACAAGGCTTTGCGGCTGGCTGTGCCGGCAAAAATTATATTGGAGAGGTTGGCGACCCGCAGCTCACGCGGATTATCTTCTGCCAAAACCCAGCGGGTCGCATCCATTAAATTGCTCTTGCCACAGCCGTTAGGGCCAACAACGGCAGTGATCCTTGAGTCATCGGCAAAAACAATTTCTGTTTGGTCGGCAAAAGTTTTAAAGCCACGCAGGATAAGAGATTTCAAAAACATATTGTAAATATATCATAAAGCTAAAAGGTGAGCAAGAAATCAGGAAATCAGCTCGCCCCATTTTTTAAGGATCAGGTCAATGGTGGCTGGGTCAACGTCGCGCTCGCAAGCTTCAAGGATTCGTCTGCCGGTCTCAAGGTTGATTGGCGAAGGGGTTTTGTCTAGTCTTTTTTTGGTCAGCCAATGGGTAATAATTTCATCCACTGATGCAACGCCAGCCCATCTTTGTCTGGTAATCCCTTGGTTATACAGAAAGTCATAGAACCTAGCCCTTTCAATTGGTGGCAGAGCAGCGAGCAGTTCAATGACTGGCGCCCTGGGTGGTGTTTCTGTCTTGGGTGGCGTTGCTGGTAGAGTGGGGATAATTTCAAGCCCAAATCGCAAGAGTGAAATGAGGGAAGGGATGAACCTTGGTTCACCTAAAGGGGCTAACATTTCGAGCTCATGACTAGTCTGATAATTAATCTCATCTTGGGTGAAGCGCTCAATTACATAATCCAGTTGGCCCATTCGGATCAGGGCCTCAATTGCCGCACTTCTGACAAAAGATTGATCTCTTCCCTCAGGGTATTCTTGAGTAGTGAGAATGGTAAGTTGCTTTAGTTTATCAATCAGGTGGCGGGCCCCAATCTTGCCAGCTGCTTCAGCCGCAGCTTGGCGAACAGAGGCCTCTTTATCGTCGAGCATCAAGGCAATGAGCCGACTCCCACGAACGTTTCCTGTTATGCCGATTGCCTCGGCTATCCTTCTTTTGATCTCAGCCTCAGAAAAATGATAAACAGGATCCTTAAAAGTTTTTAGCTTCACCCCCAGCTGCGTAGCATGGGCTGTAAAATCAGAATGATGAGTATGAAATTTTAAAATTCTTTCAAACTCCTTAAGACACAGGTCCATATTTCCCAAACGGCCAATCACCCCTAAAAGTCGAATCTGTGCTAGCCTTTTACCTTCCAATACCGCAGAGGAGAGAACCTCTCTGGCCATAGTCAGAATTTGGTTTTTGAGGTGGACTGACATAATTGGTAAGGGAGAAGGGCGATGGAGGGACCTTGGAGAGAGGTTTCTTGGTCCCTCTGGTCTGATTGGGTTGTTTGGGTTTAGTTAGTTTAACTAGAGTTACCATGTTTGGTTTTTAATTTGTCTTTTTTGAGGTTCTGACTATATATAATATTATCGATAAAAACAGAGAAAAATTTCACTGTTTAGGCAACTGTTTAGGCACCCCCTGTCTCCCTCTTTCAGAGGGCGAGGGGAAGTTTGCAAAGCAGGTGAGATTTCTAAGCTTAATGAGTGAGGGCTAAATAGTTGTTCTTTGAATTTTAAATCATATTGCATTGTCCTTATGGTGTGCTAAAATATCGACAAATGAGAAAGATCTTCGCAGCCTTTTTTTTGGCTGCTTTTTTTGCTATTCCTCAAGTGGCGCAAGCGTATCTAGCTGAACTGGGGCTTGATCCTCTTTTGGTGGAAAGTGGTGGCCGCTCTGTGGCCATGGGTGGGGCGCTTTCTGGTCTGACGAATGATGTTAATGTTGCTTTTTATAACCCAGCTGGCTTGGCTTGGACCAAAGGGATTTCTTTGTCTTTTCGCAATACAGAGAATTTAAGCATTGTCCAAGCCTTTCCCAATGGTGATGGAGCCTCGCTTGGTTTGGCAGTAGTGGCGCGCAAGATTAATGATATCCCGATCACAGGAGGGCTGGCGACTTCGACCAGTCGGGTAGTTTATCTTTCTTATGGGACCAAATTAACCTTTTTGCCTGCTTTGTACGACAAGCCTTTTTGGCAACGGGTTGGCGTGGGGTTGAACGTTAAAGGAGTCTTAACCGAAACCTTACAGCAAACGGGCCAGATTGATCGCTCCGCGGCTGGTTGGGACCTGGATTTGGGAGTTTTGTATCGGCCAACAGATTGGTCAACAGTTGGGCTTTCCTGGCAGAGCTTGCTCGAACAGGGTGCCTTGGGTGGCGGCGTGGTCCATTGGGATGTGGGGGGAGACGAGCCATTACCTGATCTGCTTAGACTTGGCGGATCAGCCAAAGTTATTGGGGACATTGATTCGCCAATCTTTATGGAAGGTAAGGAGCTGCTCTTGGCAGGTGAAATTTGTGCAGCTAGCAAAGGATCCTTGTTGCGGGCTGGCGGCGAACTCGGGCTGAACCGGCAATTTTTTGTGCGGGCTGGTTTGATGCAGCAGTTCCAGCTCAATGGTGTTACCAGTGATTTTAATTTTGGCTTAGGCTGGCGGGCCCAAAACTGGGGGATTGATTTGGCTGGCTACCGTGAACCGATACGCGGTGATCATTACGTTTCTTTGTCACTGCTTTATTTCCCAACTGATTGGGTCTTGCTACGCAAGTTAGAATTGCAAAAACCACAATTTATTTTAGAGAACGCAATTGAAAAGATTTCTCTGGGCGAAGATGAAGTTGTAGTCTACGATGACAAAATTGAAATTTTTGGCAAGGCCAAACCTGGGGTGGCAATTTATATCAATGATGCCCTGGCGTATATTGACGAGGCAGGGAATTTTAAGGCAACTGTCCCGCTTAATTTAGGCAAAAATTTGATTGTGGCTGAGGCGCGATACAAAGGCGACAAGAAGATGTGGAAATACAAGGTTTTACGTAAGGCCAAAGTTGCGCTAGCGGCTCCGCGGCCGGTCAAAGAAAAAGTTGAAGAGCTAGTGACCATGGGCGTGATTGAGATCAAGCCAGGCCAAGATTTAGTGATGGATGCGGGGATTACTCGCGGCGAGCTGGCAACTTGGATTGTAAAGGCGGCCGGGGTCAAATTGCCGCCAGTTGACCGAGATGTTTACGCGGATGTACCCAAAGATCATCCCTTGGCAGCATACATAAAAGTAGTGGGCCAACTTAATTTGCTTCGACCTTTTCCTGATGGGACTTTTAGGCCCGAGGCGATTGTCTCTCGGGTTGAAGGCGAGCAAATCTTTAAAATGATGGAAGGTAGAAAATAAATATGCAGCAGTGCGTAAAAACCTTTTTGTTAAGCAGCCTTTTAGGTTGCTTGGTGCTGACTGGTCCAGCGGCCAGGGCCGAGGCTAATAGCGTGGCCACGCCAAAACAGCTTTCTAAGAAAGACGCAGTCTTGTTTATTTCTGCGACTGATTTTGTGAAGAAAAAACTGGGCGATCTTTTTTCTTGGACAGTTGGCTATGATATTTCTAAAGTTAATCGCGGTAACCTGACACCAACCATTAATTATGTGCAGGCGCGGCCATATCGAGTCCCGCCTGATGGTAAGACAGTGCTGGGCATTTTTGCTTCTGTTGACGACCCCAGCGGTTTAAAAAATATTTCCGGGGTACGGGCGGATTTGTCCGCGATTGGCAATTTGCCTGATGCGCGATTAATTGATAGTGGCCTTTATGGCGATTCTAAGGCTGAAGATGGTATTTACACTTTGCAGACTACGGTTGCGTCTGATATCTCCTTAGGGCCAAAAGAGATCCAGGTGGCAGTAGCGAATAAAGATGGTTGGCTAGCGTTAGCCAAGGCTAATGTGGATATTGACAAAGTCCCGGTAATTAGCGAGGCAAAATTTTTGCCAGAAAAGATTAAAAGTCAAAATAATGAAACGGTCACCTTGCAGGTGAAAATCGATAATCCAGGTGGGCCAGCTGGGGTTGTTAGCGTAACCATTGATCTAAGGGCCTTGGGCTTTGTTGACCTGCTTGCTTTAAGGAATGATGGCTTAGGTGGCGATCTTTTTGCTAACGATGATATTTTTTCCTTACAATTTGTCTTAGGAGACTTTGTTAACCCCGGGGCTTACAAAGCGCGTTTGGGCGTGAGCAATGATGTGGGAGGGTATACTTATAAAGATTTAGTATTGCAGGTAGCTGACTAATGCTGAGTACGTTAACGATTATTAGTATTTTTACTGAGATTTTTGCCGCCGGGATCATGTTGGGTGGCGGGATTGGCTTCTTAAAGCAGTATTTTGTTGCCAGAAAAAATAAGGACGCCATCTTAGGGTTCATCTTTGTTAATTTCTTTGTTTATGTCGCGGCCACGATCGTTTCCCAAATGATGTTTAATTCAGGGTTTGATCTTTCGCAAAGGATCTTTGTTCATAAGGGTATTTATCTTAGTTTAGCTGTGTCAGCGTTTTTGTTTTGGGTCTTTTTAATTGAAAGGTTCGAGCTTAAAAAACTGCGGCTGACTAATGTGGTCGTGGCGTTGCTCAGTGGTTGGTTTATTTATTGTATTGCCCAGTCCCCTGTCAGCTTGATCTATCGCGAAGGAGTCAGCGAATCAATTGTTTCCTTTGCCAGTTATCTGCCCTTAAAGCCTTTTTTCTCGCTGATTGTTTTTGCCTTAGTGGTAGCGGCTTTTTTGTCAGCCTTGAAAAACAAGCAAGGCCAGCGAGTCTTAGCCTTTTATTTGGCGGCTTCAGCGGGGCTGCTCCTTTTGGCTCTGCTTTTTTCTTATTACTATTTGTGCTTGGCGCAAGCTAGCTGTCTAATGTTATCGTGGTTATGCGTCTTGCTAAGCTTTGTTGGATTTTTGCTCTCTGAGCTTATCCCGCCAACTGCCCCTGAAGCCGAGCACCCTTTGAGTTTTTTTAGGACTAGGATGTTGTTTAAATTGATTTTGATCTTTGTGCTTTTAGTTGTGATTCTTTTTGAAACAACTACCTTGGCCACGATCAATATTAGCAAGCAAGCCCTGTCAAAATCAATTTTTTCTGGCTATTCCCAAATGGCAAGCAACCTGGCCTTCAATGTACGCAAGTTGCCAGCAGAGCAATTGCCCGCTGGTTTGCAGCAGTTAGCTCAAGAGTCGCGAGTAGGTAGTGGGGGGCTAGCTTACTTTGTTAATGACAAGGGGGAGTTGATCGCGCATCCTGACAAAAAACGGGCGCTGCAGCGAGAGTCAATGTTGGCCAACGAGGCGGTGCGGCAAATTTTAGCTGGCCGAGCTGGCAACGGTCAATTTAAGGATGAACTAGGGGACTGGGTGGTTGGTGCTTATTTGCCGCTTAAGGGGATTGGGGGTATGGTTGTCCAGGAACCGCTTTTTTCTGCTTACGCTGAACTGCGACGGCTAGAAACTAATTCCTTGCTATTTGTTATTATGGGGATTATTCTCACGTCATTGGTTGGAATATTTTTTGCCCACTCAATTGAACGGCCGATCAAAGAACTGATCCAGGGTACTGAGGCGCTGGCCTGCGGAAATTTGAAAGCTCGCGTAACCGTTGATTCCCTGGACGAAATGGGAAAACTAGCCAAAGCTTTTAATTCCATGACCAAGGACTTGTGTGAAAGCCAGGAGCGCTTGGTCTTGTCAGAAAAATTAGCCTCGCTTGGCACAATGGCGGCTGGCATGGCCCACGAGATAAAAAACCCTTTGGTTTCAGTGCGGACCTTTACCCAGGTCTTGGAACAGAAGTGGGAGGACCCGGAATACCGCAAGAAATTTTCAGCCATTGTCCCGCATGAGATTGAACGGATCAATCGCATTGCCGGGAGCCTACTAAAGTTTGGCCGGCCAATGAAGCCGGAGTTAAGCAGGGTTGACCTTAATACTTTGCTGGACGAGGTCTTGCTGCTTTTTGAGAGCGAGTGCAAAAAAAACAATGTTCGGGTCACGAAAAACCTCACGTCCCTACCTAAGGTCAAAGGTGATGCCGGTCAACTCCAGCAAGTGTTGGTCAATATTGTTAAGAATGCCATTGAAGCCATGGGACAAAGCGGTGGCGAGCTGATTGTTAAAAGTGATGTTGGCCAAGTAATCCGTTTGGGCCGGATGCAACGGGAAGGTCGCAAGGTTGGCGAAGAAATGGTTTGGGGCGAGGAACGAGCGTTAGATAAGCCAATTCAGGTGGTCTTTGTTGAGGTCACAGATACTGGGGAGGGAATTGCTGAGGAAAACCTTAAAAGTTTGTTTGACCCTTTCTTTACGACCAAAATGACTGGGACTGGTATGGGGCTGCCCATTACCTTAAGGATTGTTGAAGAACATAATGGTTCGATCAAAGTCAGAAGCCAGCGGGGCAAGGGTACGACCTTTATTATTACGCTACCGTATGATTAGCCTTTAAGTTTCTTTAAGAGGTGAGACATTCCGTCTTCTAACAGCCCGTCCATATTTTTCAAGAGTGGGCTTTGGGCCAGATAAAAAGGGTTTTCTTCTATCCCAGTAAAAGAAATATTGCCATTGGTCGTAAAGATCAGACCGTCGAGCTCTAAGCTGTTGAAGATTTTGTTTGAGTTGTCACTGTCCATGCGTTTCTCCACTAGTATTATCGGGCCAATCAGCCCAAAACTTGCGTCGCTAATAACGAATTGCTATAATAGCTGTTAAGATGGCAATGTTTGAAAGATTTACAGAAAAAGCTGTTCGGGTCATTATGGCGGCTCAAGAAGAGGCCAAGCGTTTGGGAACTTCTTTTGTTGGGGCCGAACACTTGTTATTGGGTATGCTGGCGGAAAAAGAGGTCACGGTTATCAGGACCCTTGAATTTTTCAAGGTTGATCCTTTGGCCATTAAGCAAGAGATTGAGGAACAGTTGATCAATTTAGGGGCTGAAAAGAGTTTGGGACTAGAGATTCCGTTTAATAATCAAGTCAAACGCGTGATTGAACTGGCTTGGGATGAGGCCCGCAGTCTGGGCCATAGTTATGTGGGGGTAGAGCACCTGTTCCTGGGGATGTTAAAGGACAGTGGTGGCGTTGTTGGCGAGGTTTTTGAAGTTTTAGGGATAAGTCCAGCCACGGTGAAGGATAGGATTATTACAATTTTGGGCGAGGTAAGCTCTTTTCAAAAAAGGGGACCGCGTGCTAGTCAAACCCCGGTCCTTGATTCTTTTAGTCGTGATCTGACTGCCATGGCTAGGGAGAAACGTCTTGATCCAGTGATTGGCCGGGCCAAAGAGATTGAGCGGGTGACTCAGGTCTTGTCGCGTCGCAAAAAGAACAACCCTGTTTTAATCGGTGAGGCTGGCGTTGGCAAAACTGCGGTGGTTGAGGGCTTGGCCCAGCGGATCGTGATTGGCAATGTCCCGCCGCCCTTGCTGCGCAAGCGCTTGGTCACCCTTGATTTGGGCCTTATGATCGCAGGCACTCGTTATCGCGGTGAGTTTGAAGAACGGATGAAAAAGGTTGTGACTGAGGTCATGCAAGACGGCGAGTTGATCTTATTCATAGATGAACTTCATACCTTGATTGGGGCTGGGGCAGCCGAAGGCGCCATGGACGCGGCTAATATTCTAAAACCAGTGCTGGCTCGCGGTGAGCTGCAGTGCATTGGCGCGACGACCATTGATGAGTTCCGTAAAAAGATCGAGTCTGACCCGGCACTCGAGCGCCGTTTTCAGTCTGTGATGGTGGACGAGCCCTCGACCCAGGATACTATTGAAATACTAAAAGGATTAAGGGAACGTTACGAAGACTTTCACAAAGTTAAGATTACTGATGATGCTTTAGTGTCGGCCGCTAGGCTGTCAGCCCGTTATATTGCTGACCGGCAGCTACCTGATAAGGCGATTGATTTGATTGATGAGGCAGCCTCAAAAGTAATGCTGCGCTCCTCGGTTGCCCCGCCAGAGCTGGTTGAGATCATGAAGCAGATCGAGCAGGTTAAGGGTGATAAGAACAAAGCTGCGGAAAAGCAAGAGTTTGAACTGGCGGCAGAGTTGCGTGACAAAGAAGAGACTTTGCTGGTGCAATACGAAGCTATTTCAAAAAAGATGAGCGGGCTGATCTCGCGTGAGGGCTATCCAGAGGTTAATTCAGAGGTTATTGCGCAGGTTGTTTCTGTTTGGACCGGGGTGCCGGTGACCCAGCTGACAGCGGCAGAGACTGAGCGTTTGCTCAAAATGGAAGGCGAGCTAAAACAGCGGATCATTGGCCAAGATGAGGCCGTGGCTGTGCTGGCAAAATCAATCCGTCGCGCCAGGGCTGGACTCAAAGATCCCAATCGGCCGATTGGCTCTTTTATTTTCTTGGGCCCGTCAGGCGTGGGCAAGACCGAGCTGGCCAAGCGGGTCGCTGAATTTATGTTTGGCGATATTGAGGCAATGGTGCGGGTGGATATGTCAGAGTTCTTAGAGCAGCACAGCGTGTCTAGGTTAGTGGGTTCACCGCCTGGATACGTTGGGTTTGGCGAGGGAGGTCAATTGACAGAGCAGATCAGGCGCAAGCCCCATTCTGTGGTCTTATTTGATGAAATTGAAAAAGCTCATCACAATGTGATGAACATTATGCTGCAAATCTTAGAAGAAGGCCATATTACTGATTCTCAAGGCCGCAAGATAGATTTTAAAAACACTGTGGTGATCATGACCAGCAATGTGGGAGCTGAGTTTATCCAAAAAGAGACCTCTATGGGCTTTGTAACCAGCAATGATGCCAAGGCCACGTATGCCCGGATGAAGGATACGGTGATGGACGAGCTTAAAAAACATTTCAAGCCTGAATTCTTGAACCGGGTCGATGAAAAGGTTGTGTTTCGGCCGCTTTCCAAAGAAGACCTGGTGTCGATTGTTGAGATCATGTTGGTTGATATCAACAAGCGGCTAACAGAAAAGGGGATCGTGCTTAAGACCAATGATAAGGTCAGGGAGTTTTTGGTTGACCAGGGCTATGATCCGAAATTAGGTGCTCGGCCATTGCGCCGCGCGATCCAGGAATTTATCGAGGACCCACTTTCTGAAGAGGTTTTGCGGGGCCGCTTTGGTTTTGGCAGCAAGATCACTTTGAAGGTTGATAAGGATAAGATTGTTTTTTCTGGGGCGAAAGGAAAGGTTGCTGTAAAGAAAACTGTGAGTGTGAAGAAGTCGGCTGACGCTTCTGCCTAGCTTTGTCGTAATCAATTTGATCTGGATTTTGATGATAGCCGCCGTCAATTTCAATGGCTAGCCTAATATCTGGAGAGTAAAAATCAAGCACAAAGCCCATAATGCTTGTATTGCCGCCTGAATTTTATCCCTTTGATCTGCTTTTGCCTGATCCGCTCCTACAATATCTTTTCAGCTTTTGTTGCCCTGGCTCACAGCAGCTGCCTCTTTAATGTATCTTTTCTACGATTATATAGTTTTGTCATTTATGTCTTTCCCTTTTCTCCCCCTTACTAAGGGGGAGATGCCGATCCGCCACAGACGGAGAGGCAGAGGGGGTGTTAGCGAATAAACTTCAAACAAACAATCAAACCCGCGTGGCAGAAGGGAGAAAAGTGTTATAATCTTTCCATGCCCAAAATCCGTCTGCAAAAATACTGCTCTGAAAAAGGGATAGCCTCCCGCCACAAGGCTGAGGAATATATTAAGAACGGTTGGATCATGGTTAATGGTCAGGTGGTGACTGAGCTGGGGACCAAAATCGATCCAGTGACAGATCAGGTTGAACTAACACCTCAAGCTCAGCAGGAACAAGCTGGCTTTCTCTATGTAATGCTGAATAAACCAGCTGGTTATGTCACCAATTTACCGCAAAAAGGTGAAAAAGAGGGGCGAGTCCTTTTGCCGCCAGAGTTTAAACATTTAAATCCAGTTGGCCGACTTGATAAAGAGTCAGAGGGGTTGCTCTTCTTTACTAATGATGGGGTGTTGGCCCATCGTTTAACCGCTCCAAAATTTGACCACGAGAAAGAGTATGAGGTTTTAATTGATCGACCAATTACCCGGGCGATCATTGACCGCTACCAGGGTGGGGTGGTTATTCTAGGGGAGAGGGCCAAGCCAGTTAAGGTGGAGTTGATCAAAGGTAAAACTTACCGTTTTATTTTGCGCGAAGGGAAAAACCGCCAAATCAGGCGGATGCTTGAAAATTTTGGTTATAAGGTTTATCGTCTTAAAAGGGTCAGGCTAGCCAGTTTAGAACTCGGGGCCCTTAAGGTTGGCAGCTGTCGCGAGCTTTCAGAGATTGAACGCGCCTTGCTCTTGCGCTAGAATTGCGTTATGGTTAAAGCTGAAACCATTTTTGTTTGCTCCTCTTGTGGCCAGAGTTTTCCGCGCTGGAGCGGCCAGTGTCCGTCGTGTGAAGAGTGGAACAGCCTAGTTGAAGAAGAGATTCAAAATTCAAAAACCGAAATTCGAAATAAATCCGAATCTCGAATCTCGAATATCAAATCTCCAATTTCGATTACTAAGGTTGATTACAAGAGTGAGGCGCGGGTGAGCTCAAATATTGCTGAGGTTGACAGAGTGCTGGGTGGTGGGATTGTGGCTGGGTCAGTAGTGTTAGTTTCAGGTGAGCCTGGGATTGGCAAGTCTACGCTGATGCTCCAGATTGCGGAGAGCCTCTCCAAAAAAGAAAAAGTCCTCTACGTTAGTGGCGAAGAATCTGCCAAACAAATTAGACTGCGGGCAGAAAGGCTAGGGACGCTTTCTGAAAACCTCTTACTCTATCCAGAGACTAATATATTTGCCATTGAAAAAGCGATTGCTGAGAGCCGGCCAGAGTTTGTGGTGATTGATTCAATCCAAACCATGTCACGCGAAGATCTCTCTTCAGCTCCTGGTTCTGTGGCCCAGGTCAGGGAGAGTGCCAATTATTTGGTCGGGATCGCGAAGTCCTTGGGCATTCCGATCTTTATTGTTGGCCACGTTACCAAAGAGGGGAATATTGCTGGCCCAAGAATATTAGAACATATGGTGGACACGGTTTTATATTTTGAGGGGGAGCGCCACCGGCAATATCGGATCTTGCGGGCCAATAAAAACCGTTTTGGCTCAACTGATGAGGTTGGTATCTTTGAGATGAAAGATAAAGGGTTGATTGAAGTGGCAAATCCTTCAGAGGTCTTTTTGTCTGAGCGGCCTATTGATGCTCCGGGCTCTGTTGTCTCTGCTGCGATTGAGGGGACCAGGCCGCTTTTAGTTGAAATTCAAGCCTTGGTTGTCCCAACTAAAATGCCATACCCAACCCGCAAAACTTCTGGGGTAGACTACAATCGGGCAGTCATGATTATTGCTGTCCTTGAGCGTCAGTGCGGCTTAAAACTGGCTAATGCTGATATCTATATTAGTGCAGCTGGTGGGGTCAAGGTTTTTGAGCCGGCAATGGACTTACCAATTGCCTTGGCCATTGCTTCTTGTTTTAAAAATAAACCAATTGATTCAAAAACCCTTGCCTTTGGCGAGATTGGATTAGCTGGCGAGGTCCGGTCTGTTACTCAAGTGGAGCAGCGGGTGAGAGAGGCTGAGAAGCTCGGCTTTAATGAAATAATTATGCCAAGGTCAAAACTAAACCAACCAGGGATCAAGACAATTTTTGCTCATTCTATAAGGGAGGTTTTGGCTCGTTTTTAATCAAACCTTGAGTTATTGAAATCAGGAACAGGGCTGCTGCCCCAGATATAATACCCTCGAGTTGATGATCTTGTTCATTAAAAGCAAATGCCCCAACGACAAAGAGCAGACTGAAAATTGAGATTGGGATTTTGTAAACCAGATCTTCCTCTTTTTTAAAAAAGGCACTGACTGGCCTTGGCACTAATTGTTTAAGCTCTATATTAGTTCGTAGTATGGAACCAAAACGCATAACTTGACCTTCCTATATATCTATCGTTACATTTTGACTGAAATTTCATTTTTTTTGGGAAGATATCCGATATCCGAAAAGCCGAAAAGCAGAAAAGCTGTTTTTGGGAATCGGCTATCGGCTTTTCTTTCCTAACAATATTTCCTCGCATCCGCAATTTTGCCTTCGATCATCGAGGCAGCCACAGTCGCTGGGGAGCCAAGGTAAATAAAGGAGTTGGGGTTACCCATCCTCCCTTTAAAGTTGCGGTTAGCAGTTGAGATGACGTTTTCGCCATCAGAGGGAACACCGTTGTGAGTGCCTACGCATGGCCCGCAGCCAGGGGTAACCGCAATCGCGCCAGCTTCTAATAGTGTTTGATAAGTACCATCTTTGATCATGTCGAGTAAAATGGTTTTCGAAGCAGGGGCAATGATCAAGCGGCAGCCCTCTTTGACTTTTTTGCCTTTTAAGATCTTGGCCGAGATTTGGAAATCTTCTAACCGGCCATTGGTGCAAGTGCCGATCAAACCTTGCGCAACAGGAATATCACCAATTTGTGAGACTGACGCCACATTATCAACGGTGTGCGGTTTAGCAATCTGTGGTTCTAGCTTGGTAATATCAATCTCAACTGTTTTAGCGTATTTAGCCTCTTTATCAGCGCTCACAGGCTTTGGTGTTCTTTTGGCATGTTGCTTGACCCAGTCTAAAGCCTTTTTATCAGCCTCCATCAACCCGGCTTTGGCCCCGCACTCGATCGCCATGTTGGAAATTGTAAAACGGGCGTCAACAGGCATGGCGGAAATAGCGTCGCCATAGATTTCCAGGGTCAGGTAGGTAGCGCCGTCGGCCGTGATATCCCCAATCAGCTTTAAAATTAAATCTTTTGAAAAGACACCCTTGGGCAATTTGCCATTGTAAATAACTTTTAATGTTTCTGGCACTTTAAACCAAAGCTTACCACTGGCCCAACCTGCGGCTAGGTCAGTTGAGCCAATCCCAGTTGAAAAAACATTGATCGCGCCGTAAGTACAGGTGTGAGAATCCGCGCCGATAATTAAATCACCTGGGACTGCGTGCCCTTGTTCTGGGGTAATTTGGTGGCAAACCCCGCAGCCGATATCGTAGAGCTTGAACCCTTGCTCTTTTTGGAACTCACGGATCTTTTGGTGGATATCGCTGACCCCTTTGTTAGGAGAGGGCGAGCTGTGGTCAATAATAATTGCGATCTTGTTTGGATCAAAGACCTTTTTAACCCCCAACTTGCGAAATGAGTCAATGGCTACGCCGGAGGTGCCGTCTTGGCCGATCAGATAATCAAGGTTGGCAATAACAATGTCGCCTGCCCGGGCAAGTTTTCCTGCATGAGTAGAGAGAATTTTTTCAGCGATAGTTTGCTGGGGAACATTAGGAGAAGTAATCATTTTCTTTTTTTACGCTTTCCTTTTCTAGCTATTTTTTGCGCCTGTTTTTTAGCTTTCATTTTAGCGGCTGCAGTTGAACGTAGAGTTGTCTTGTTCTTGACTGCCTCGGCTAAAATCTTAGCTTTTTCGCTCAAGTAGCTGGGCAGCTCTCCCATCAGTTTAACCTCTTGGATTAATTTTTCGGCCTTAACAGTTGGAACAAGGTCAGCCAAGTCAAGCTTGGCGCGCACTAATAAATCTTGAAAGGCCAGCGACATTTTAATGACTTGGGAGAAACAGTCCTGCGCCCGTTTAAAATCCCCCAAATTAGCGCGCCGAATCAGGATCTCTCCCCTTAAGACCTCGCCTTTATTCGTAAAATAGTCATCAGGACGGTTTTTTAGCTGGACCAAGGCAAAGTTGCACAATTTAAGGCTAGCGCCCAGGTCTTCGGGGCTGCGGTACAGAAGCATTTCAGACTTGGCTAACAAAGCCCGGCCTTTAAAGTACCAGTGTACATCTTTTTCATTGACAATCTTATTGATCAGGCCCAGGGCTTGGGCCCAATCTCCTTTGTGGCCGCGGGCTAGTAGCAGCTCGGCCTCAACCACAAAGGTCTTGGCGGCAAAGAAATCAGAGACGTCCTTGCCTAGCAGCTTGCGGGCCTGGTCGCACAGGGAGATAGCATTATCAAATTCTTCGGGCTGGCCGATCAGCAGTTCAGCCTTGCCGATAATTGCTCGCCCCTTTAAATACTCGGGAATATTGCGGAGCAGGATCTGATCATAAAGTTTCATGGCCTCGAGGTGATCTCCTGGGTTGCCCTGCCCAACCAATAGGTCGGCAATGCCAAACATGATCTCTGGGGCATCGGAGCGTTTGGGGTGTTGTGAGAGCAAGTAGCGGTAACGTCTTAGGGCTGTGCTTAGTTTTTCTTTTTCAGACGGGGTAGGAAATCCGACCTCTCGATCAACAATAAAGTTCATGATCGGTGAGAGAATGGCCATTTTTTACCTCCTGTTTTGCTTGAATTTGTATTCTATATAATGTAAAATACATTGTCAAATGGTAGATATATCTCCCCAACGAGAAATAGAGCTCAAAGAGTGCGAAGCCAAGGTTGGCACCTCATTTATAAATAAGCCTCTGCTTAATCAAGCCTTAACTCACAGTTCGTACGGTAATGAGCAAAAAGTGCCGGACAATGAGCGTTTAGAATTCTTAGGCGATGCGATCTTGAAATTAGTGGTTAGTGAGTATTTATACCATAAATTTCCAAGTCGAGCGGAAGGCGAGTTAACTAAGATCAGGGCTTCGGTTATTTCCGACGACACCTTGGCTACGATTAGTCGCAAGCTTATGTTGGGCCGTTATCTTTTGCTAAGCGTTAATGAGAAAAAAACCGGCGGGATGCGGCGCAAGTCCAATCTGGCCAATGTTTTTGAGGCCTTGATTGGCGCGGTTTTCTTGGATGCTGGCCTGGGCAAATCCCGAGAAATGATCTTGGGCTTATTGAACTCGGAAATCGAAAAGACCTCAAAAGAAGGTTATATTAGTGATTATAAATCTGCCTTGCAAGAATATGCGCAAAAGCATTGTCGCGAGCTGCCTTGCTATCGGGTAGCAAAAGAGACTGGTCCCAGGCACCGCCGCGTTTTTTGGATGGAGGTTAAGATCAAGGGCCAGATTTACGGCCGCGGCCGGGGTGGAAATAAGAAAGAGGCTGAACAGCGGGCAGCCATGCAAGCCTTAAGTCATATCCAGACCGAAGACAAAAACAAGGTCAAAAGCCGGGGCCTTAGGGGTATATTAACCCAGGTTAGAAAAAAGATTAAAATTTAATGGCTAAAATTATTATAAAAAATGGCTTGGTGGTTGATCCAGCGCAGAAAATTTCAGCAATCATGGATATTTTAATTGTTGATGGAAAAATTGCCAAGATTGCGAAAACGATCAGGGTTTCCGGGGCTAAAATTATCAATGCCATTGGGCTTTTGGTCTTGCCTGGTTTGGTTGATTTGCATACTCACTTAAGGGATCCAGGCCAGTCAGAAAAAGAAACTATTGCTACTGGGACAAAGGCTGCGGCCAAGGGTGGTTTTACCTCAATCTGTTGCATGGCTAATACTAACCCGCCAGCCGATTCCCCAGCGGTTGTGCGCTACATAAAAGACAAAGCAGCTTCCCAAGGCGTGGTCAATGTTTATCCTATTGCCGCGGTTACTAAGGGATTGCGCGGCGAGTTGCTTGCAGAGATGGGGCTTAATTTACAGGCTGGGGCAGTTGCTTTTTCTGATGATGGCCGGCCAATCATGGATGCCAGGATAATGCGCCTGGCCCTTGAGTATAGTCGGCAGTTTGGCGTACCGATTATTGCTCATTGCGAAGAGGCGAATTTGGCTAAGGATGGGGTGATGAACGAAGGAGCTTTGTCCACGGCAATGGGATTGCCAGGGATCCCTGCTTTGGCAGAAGAGTTAATGGTGGCGCGAGATATTAGGCTGGTCAAAGAATATGGCGGCAGCCTTCATATTGCGCATATTTCCACCGCCCGTTCTGTTGATTTGGTCCGTCAGGCTAAAAAGCAGGGGATCTCTGTTACTTGCGAAACCTGCCCACATTATTTTACCTTAACTGAAGCAGCGGTAAACAATTATAATACCAATGCCAAAGTCAATCCGCCACTGCGCACTGAGGCTGATGTTAAAGCGATCAAAAGAGGGTTGAAAGACGGGACAATTGATATTATTGCCACTGACCATGCCCCTCATAATATTGAATTAAAGGACATTGAGTTTAACTCAGCTGCCTTTGGTATGGTTGGTTTAGAAACAGCCTTGCCGCTTGTTTTAACAGAATTAGTGAATACTAAGATATTGAGCTTGTCCCAGGCCATCGAGAAATTGACCCTGGTTCCGGCTCGCCGCTTAAAATTAGACAAAGGCACGCTTATGGTTGGGGCAGAGGCTGATGTTGTGATTGTTGACCCACGGGTCCAGATTAAGGTTGAGCCTAGTGAGTTTGCTTCGAAGAGTCATAATACCCCGTTTGCTGGAAGGGCACTTTATGGCAAGGTGTTGTTTACCGTTGTTGGCGGTAAATTTGTGGTCACCAATGGGCAGTTGGTGTCAAATGACAAATGACTCCACCAAAGGCGGATGCGCCTCAGGCGTAAGATGTTCAAAGAATATCTGGCCGCGCCATTTTATTGTAATCCCATTATTTATCTTCTTTAATCTGTTATTGCTGGCGGGTTGTGGTGATATTACCAGCAGTTTGGGTGGTTTGTCTCTTTCTCCGGCTAGTGTGACCGTAGGTGTTAGACAGAGCCAGGCCTTTACTGCTGTGTTCCAGAGTTCCTCGGGTACGTTGTCCCAGGCCAGCCCTACTTGGAGTGTTTCCGGTAATATTGGGACTATTTCGGTTTCAACCGGCTTGTATGTTGCTGGGTCCACTGCTGGGACAGGTTATGTTATTGCCACTGCTGGGACTGTTACTGGTCAGGCAGCTGTGACTGTGACTGCTAATGGTTGGATTGCCGGCAAGGTTACTGGCGAAAGAGACACCTCTGGGGTTGACAGTGTTGCCGTGCGAGTGCGAGGGACCAGTTATGTTGACAGTACTGATCCCACTGGCCATTATTCAATTGCCAATGTGCCACCTGGCGATTATGAGATCTATACTGATGTGACCCCAATTTACGAGTCTGCTTCTGCTGAAGTAACTGTGGCCAGTGGTGAGACAACGACCCATTATTTTCTTTTGACCGTACGGGCTGGCGTGCCTGAGATCCCAACCACCACTATATTTGCGGGATTTTCGGGTCAGGAAACAAATTGATGCTGCTGGTTTGGCTAAAATTTCTGATCTGTGCTTTAGCAATTTTTGGGGCAGGTTACAAGCTGACCAAGTATGGTGACGCGCTAGCTGAAAAAACCGGCCTGTGCCGGGCCTGGGTTGGCTTGGTCCTTTTAGCAGCTGTCACCTCTTTGCCTGAGCTGGCCAATAGTATTTCCGCAGTTACGCTGACCCATTTGCCTGACCTGGCAATTGGTGATTTGCTGGGCGCGTGCATGATGAATATGTTTAGCCTGGCCCTGCTCGGCTTGATTTGGGGGTTTTTCAAAAAAGACACGTTTTTTTCAGCGCCTAAAAAGGGGAACCTTTACTCAACCTTGTTTGGGACGATCATCTTACTGCTAGTGGCTGCCGCGTTTTTTGCTGGCCGGCTCGGTCTTGATTTTTCTCTTTGGGGGATTTCTGTCTTCTCGGTAATTATCTTAGTGGTTTATCTTGTCTCTCTTTATCTCTTGCAGCAACACCGTGATGGGGATGATGGGGGAGCGGAGAAAATTTATGCTGACCTTAGTTTGACCAGGATATATGTTGTACTTGGAGTGGCGGCTGGGGTAGTGGTCCTTGCTGGTTGTTGGCTCCCTTTTATTGGCGCGGAGATTGTAACGGTGATGGGCTGGGGCAAGACCTTTGTTGCGGTCTTATTTTTGGCGATTGCCACGACTTTGCCTGAGCTAACTGTCTCTTTTTCTGCGTTAAGGCTGGGACAGGTTGGCATGAGCATTGGAAATTTAGTCGGGAGCAATGTTTTTGATGTTTCCCTGATCTTCTTAGTCGATGTTCTTTATCGTCAGGGCTCGTTATATTCTGCGGTTAGCCCAGCCATGCTTTATGTTGCGCTGATAGGGGCATTGCTAATGGGGATTTTTTATCTAGCCATGAGAAAAGGCTCGCGCAGCCAGTTGCCAGCTGTACTTATTATTGTAATTTACCTCTTTTCGCTTTTTTGGCTTTTTTAAGTTGGTCTAGTGTCGTAATTACGACATCTTAACTAGCAACACGCCCCGTTTCTGGCGGGACTACAACTTACAACTACTATTTATAATAATTACAACAAAAAGTTGGAGCGAGCGCAGCGAGCGTATTGTTGGTTGTCAGTTGTCAGTTAAGATGGCAATAACCTTGCTGTTTCAATTGCATGAACCTTAAAATCATCTTCTTGTTAAGTTTTCTTACCTTGATTACTACCGCGTGCGCGCCGCAAAAACCAGCGCCAATTGTTACCGCTCCAATTGAACCAGAACCAACTGAAGAAGTGTCAGCCAGTGTTTCTCCTGAAGCTGTTTATGTTTATGACAAGGAGCCAGGGCAACTGTTGTTATTGCTAGGGGCAGAGCCGTGTCTTTTGGCTGGTAAATACTTGTCAGTGTCAGGGATTATCGGTCGTCAGCGGGTATTATTTGATCTGGCTGGCCAAGGGCTTTGCGCCAAGATTCATGATGTTTTACTGGGCTATGAAATTGTGGCTATTCTGCCAGAGCAGGTTGTTTTAGCGAAAAAGGAGTCAAGCAAATGAGATTATTGATTTGTCTAATGCTTTCTTGGTCTTTGAGTTTAGCTGTTTTGGCTAAAGTCGTGGCGGAAATTAATTTTAAAGAAGCAGCAGTCATGGATGTGGTGGAGGCCCTGGCGCAAGAAGCTGGTTGCGACGTGGTGGTCAGTGGGGACAAGGGCAGCTTGCAAAGCCGACGGGCCTCCCTGCATCTGAAAAATGCTGAGCTAGATACAACGATTGATCAGCTTTTGATCAGCAACGGGATTGCTTATGAACGCCGAGGGAAGATCCTGTATATTTCTTGTTTGCCAGAAATGGTTCAATTAGGCAAAACAGAAACATGGCAGCTTAAATTCTTGACTGCGGAAAAAGCCAGCTTGATCTTTAGCAAAGTCCTGCCAACCATTAAGACCAGCGCTGGCCAGGCTGCCAGCTCTTTGGTTCTGCAAGGTGATGAGCGGGCTTTGCTTGAGGCAGAGAAGCTTCTCGTTTCAATTGACCAACCAGAGCCCCAGGTGCTTATAGAGACTAAGGTGGTGGAGATTGCCCAGAGCGACTCTTTAAAACTTGGACTAAGCCTTGGCAGCCCAGCTGGGACCTTTGGCTTTTTAACTGACAAAAATACCGGACGGACCAACTTAGCCAATGATCTAATCACAACCTTAAATGGATTGATTAGTAGCGGCCAGGCTAAAGTTGTGGCCGCGCCAAAAATCGCTGCGCTTGATGGCCATGAGGCTGAAATTAATATCGGCAGCCGTATCCCTTATGCTGTGCCGGTCACCTCTGGTTCGTCGGCCACGCAGTGGACAGTTGACTATCTTGATGCCGGGGTCAAATTAAAAATTACGCCGCTGATGGTTGAGAACGGTTTGATCACTGCCCACATCCAGCCCGAGGTTTCTTCTATCTCTGAATGGCGGACAACTTCAGCCGGTGATTTTCCAGTGATTACCACGCGCAATGCCCAGTCGACCTTGCGGGTCAAAGATGGCGAAAGCATTGTGGTGGGAGGCTTGATCTCTGAATCTGACCGGAACAACCTGGCTAAACTGCCGCTCCTTGGGGATTTGCCGCTCTTGGGTTACCTATTCCAAAATACCACCGTAGAAAAAACTAAGACCGAGATTGTTTTTATTATTACTCCGCACATAATTTAATTAACGTGGCACGATCTTTATTTTTCCCAATGCGCCTAATTGATCATCTTTAATGATCAAAACGCCATTAAGTCCGCGGATTTTTTTGGCTAATTGCAACCCTTGTTCAAGGTCAGAAATATCTTTGACCACATTGCCAATGGCAGTAGCTGCGGCATCGGCTAGACTTGCCTGGTCGGCAATCACCACCACTGCATCAGCCTTGCCAAAGCTTAAGGCGCGGCCAGCTGTGCCGGAAGAAGTGCAAACAGAAAAAGGTTTAGCTTGCGGTTCAAGCTCAAGGGCGATTTTTCCAGAAAGGGGTGAGGTCCCAGCAAAAACCCTGACCTGGCGGACTTGCTTGATCTTCAAAAAAATATCCCCACCGTTTTCCACAATTAATTCTTCGCTGTCAGGTAAAAGCGCCTGGCCCACAAACTCGGCCAGCGTCCCCGCTACTGCGGCCATGGGACCAACGCCAACCCTTTTGGCAGCTTGGGCCATTGCTTTAACAATAGCTGGGGCTTGGCGTTTGGGCCGCAGGGGTGAGAAACTTTTTTCAAACTGCGGGTCAAGCTTAAAATAATCTTTGATCTCAGTGCGGTATTTTAGGATCAAGCCCAGGGCTTTCTCATAAAGATTCTTTTGGGCCAGGATCAGCAGGTCAGATTCTTCTTCAATCACCTCAAATTTGATCAAATCATTAGCTTTGACATAGTTGCGGTAAGCCCGCTGCTGATATATCATTGTTTTATGTTATATGGGATTATATCAGATATTCATAGTAACTTGGAGGCACTGGAGGCTGTTTTGGCCAGCTTAAAAGTTGACCAGATTATTTGCTTAGGAGATGTAGTTGGTTATGGCCCGAGTCCCAACGAGTGCGTGGAAAGGCTTAGAGCGTTAGGGATACCAATGCTAGCTGGCAATCATGAAAAGGCCTTGTTGGGAGAACTATCTACTGAATGGTTCAACAAGAATGCCAAGGCAGCAATTGATTGGACTAGGCAAGTTATCAGCCCTGAAAATCAGGAATTTTTAAAAAGCTTGCCAGCTTTGGCTGCGCTGGCTGATTTTGTCTATGTCCACGGGAGTTTGCGTGATCCGGTCAATGAATATATTTTGAGCCTGTCAGAAGCACTGCCTAGTTTTGAGCTCATGAAGTCTAGCTTTTGTTTTGTTGGCCACACTCACCGGCCAGGTTATTTTGCTAGAAAAAAAGACGGGTTTTATGACACCCAGACTTTGCGGGCAGGGGATGAGGTCTTAATTGATAATTTTGATAGGGTGATCATTAACCCTGGTTCTGTTGGCCAGCCCAGGGACAGCGACAGTCGGGCGGCTTTTGGGATTTATGATGACAGTTTGCGGATTTTTAGTCTTCAGCGAGTGGTTTATGACATTGCCTCTGTTCAGGCTAAGATGCGCGCCGCGCAATTACCCCAAGGCTTAATTGATCGCCTCGCCCCTTAAAAATAATTTGCTGGCTAACTGAAATTTTTTCCAAAACTTATCGACATATATATGTGAGAGCTCCGAAGAATTAGCAAGCAGTGATTTTGCGGGGTTTCGAGGTTGTCGTCGGTAGAATTTTAATCTACTTTTCTGTCATCTTTTATCTTGTTTTTTGT
>Ga0066637_10000195_pt1 | contig 36799 bp, 30 predicted proteins | sample CryGeyCG2014_020_FD_62737 | JGI IMG/M metagenome (GOLD analysis project Ga0066637, IMG submission 62737) | Groundwater microbial communities from aquifer - Crystal Geyser CG08_land_8/20/14_0.20 | ecosystem: Environmental > Aquatic > Deep subsurface > Groundwater | place: USA: Utah: Grand County...
TTTGAGACACTTCGTCTCAATCCCGTATACCCTCCTGTCGTTTGTCACATCGATCAGGGAGCCGTATCTCCCTGTCACGATTTCGACCTTGCCGAAATCATTTTGCACGATTACCGTTATCCATCCTGCCACCAGGAGGGTCAACACACCGGCCACCGCCGCGCGGGTCGCACCATCTACTAGAAACAATGTGAGCAGGGCAAAGCCTGCCAACAATGCCAGCAATAAGCTGACAATGCATACATTGCCAATATTCTCGTACATTTTTTCTCCAAACCCTCTCTGTATTCCGCCCATATTTAAGGTTGCGGTGTCCTCTTACCTTTTGGGTAAGAGTTGAGGGTTCAAATTGTCAAATTTCGTCGCCCTGTAGTTCTTTCGAATTTCCAGTTTGACTTGTATAGTATAGCACAAAAATATACTTTTGTCAATAGTTTATTACTTTATGTGTGGTATATTGACATTTTGTTGTAAATGTGTTACAATTTATTCATGAGTAGTAAAAGAACAAATATTAACCCAACTACCCTTCTATCGGATTTTGGGTTAAACGAAAAAGAGAGTGCAGTCTATCTCGCATGTCTCGCTTTAGGGCAAACCGGCGTTACCCAGATCGGTCAAGAATCGGGTGTCCAGAGGACCTATGTCTATGGCGTACTGGGTAAACTGATCGATAAGGGGTTGGTATCAGAAATTGAGACCAAAGGAGTTAGTAGATATTCGGCGGTTGAACCTGATAACTTCTACACCAGCCAGCTAGAAAAGATTAAACGTTTTGAAAGCGCCTTACCCATATTCCATACTATTCAAAAGAGATCTAAAACTCGTCCCAAAGTCCAGTTTTTTGAGGGAGAAAAAGGCATTATCTCAGCGATGAACGATTCTTTGCGCATTCCCAAGGGAAGCGAGATCCTGTCCTATTCCTCGGGCGAAGGCATCAATATGCCAAGTAACGAGTTTCAAATTGAGTATATTAAAAGAAGAATTGAGCAAAATATATCCGTTCGTGCGATAGCTCCAGACACGCAAAATACTCGTTTTTACACTGATAAAGACCCCCAGCAATTACGCCAAACTCGCTTAGTAGCGCCAGAGCTCTTCCCCTTTACCAACGAGATTAACATCTATCGCAACAAAGTTGCCATTATTTCACTGGAAGATGAGTTGGTAGCGGTCGTGATCGAATCAGAAAGCATTGCCAATGGACAAAAAGCCATCTTCGAACTTGCCTGGAAAGGGGCGGAAATTAAGGAGTACGGGGAAGAAATTGAAAATTCATAATGCATAATTGATAATAATTTCAGCCAAAAGAAAAGCCTATAATGGGTCTGTCGACAAATACCATTTTGGCTGCAAATTGACACTACTGTCTGCAAATTCCCAAAAGCTCCTCCGCTTAACAAACCTGTTAGGCGTCGTCGCTTTTAGAAGTTTTCGACTACGTATTGTCAATTTTCGCTTTCAAAAGCGCATTTGCCGACAGACCCATAATGCGAGCTGACTATTCGCTTTTCTTTTTACGCACTGTTATTTCGACATCTTTTTTAGTAATAACTTCTTTGGTTTCGGTTACCGTCACATCATCGGCGCCACTTCCCAGCAACGCATCTACTTGTTTAAGACTAATTTTTGCCGTTGCGCGCAAGATATAGGTTTGTTGGATGATAGAGATAACACTTGATATCGCCCAATACAGTGGCAGCGCTGCAGGGAAACTGCGCGCGATGACCACAGTAAAGACTGGCAACACATACACCATCTGCTTTTGTATCATGGCAGACGGATCGTTTGCGTTTGTTGTCCCTTTTTTACTTTTTGGCATCATCTGCCATGTCTGCACAAACTGCAACAAACCCGTAATGACCGGTAATATCCACAGATCAGGCTTGGATAGATCAATACCAAAGAAGAATGGGTTGATGGTGCCGGGGTTGGGAATAAATGAGTAGAGCAGATCGGTGCGCACCGTCGCAACGCCAGCGATAAATACTCGATAAAGGATAATAAGAATAACCAACTGTAAGATCATCGGCAGACATGACCCCCACGGACTCACGTGGTGCCTTTTGTAAAACGCCATCGTTTCGCGCGCGAGCGTTGCCTGGTCACCTTTATGCTTCTTTTGCAGTTCATCGAGTTCTGGTTTGACCTTTGCCATCAGCGCTTGCTGGCGGGTTATCGATTTTGTTGCAGGTAGCAACGCAATGCGGATAAGAACAGTCAAAGCAACCACACCGACCGCAAGTGAGTGTTGTGGGGTCAGTAAAATAAGCACCATTAAGATGTTGTAGAGTGGTTTGTAGAGAATGATTTTAAAAAATTCTTTCATGATTATTAGTCTATAAAGTCGAAAGTCTATAAAGTTTGTAAAGTGAAAACCATGGAATCCGTTTTAGACTTTATGAACTTTGTGACTTTTTACTTCACCGGATCTTCTCCCCCCTTACTCCATGGGTTGCACCGCACTATTCGGTGTGCGCCCTTGACAGCGCCCTTTATAATACCATATCTTTTGATCGCTTGATAGGTATACTCGGAACACGTCGGCTCATACTTACAATACCCTGCCGAATATCTGTGTTTAAACCATCCATGATCGGGTGACAGGGTTTTTTGATACAGACGTATACTTGCTAACGCGATGCGCCGAGCCATTGGAGTATCTCTTTTTCATATATCTCTTGGGTCGCTTGTTTTTTGACCGATATAATAACGTCGCGCGACCCTATTTTCTGCGTATTCGTCATGCATATCTGCGCAACGCGCCGCCGCATGAGATTGCGCACCGTTGCCCGCGTGTTTACTTTGCGCGATACCATTATTGCGATCCGTGTCTGCGGGTAGGTCGATGTGCGCCAAAAAAGCACCAGAGATGGGCTATGGTGCCGGTGGGCGCTCCGCACTAATTTAACAATCTGCTTGGCAGGGAGGCGGTGTGAGCGAGGGATCATGCAACCGCCTACACTGTTGTGAGGCGTGCACGACCACGTGCGCGCCGGCGCTTAAGCGTTGCGCGTCCACCTTTTGTTGTCATCTTTTTGAGAAAGCCGTGATCATTTTTCTTTTTTGTATTGTTGCCTTGAAATGTCCGTTTCATGCGATCTCCTGTGGATAGTGTATCTTATATATATATATATGTAAAGCGAAAATATGTGTCCACCCCACTTATCCACAGTCTTAACAGTTTGTGCTACAATTATCCACAGCCATACCATTAACTGTGGATAACTCGATGTGCTAGGATGGCGATAGGAGAAAAATGGAACTCGATGATATCTGGCAAGCCGCGTTAGGAGAGCTAGAAGTCGCACTCTCCAAAGCAAACTACACCACCTGGTTTCGGGGAACTAGACTTGTTGATATTCAACCGCCACAGGCAGTTATCTCTGTGCCGAGTGCATTTGTCAAAAAATGGTTTGAAAAGCGCTACGACCAAGAGATCCTCAAAACGCTCAAAAAACTCACCGATGGCGCCGTCACTCATATCACCTATATGATCGGTGCGCCACTGCCACGCGCGCACACTACCACCCCTCAACCAACGACGCACGCGCCGTCTCCTGTTTCTCAAAACGCACAGGCGTCTATCGATCTGACACCGCCAAACACCATGACGACCCTGCGCCTCCGACCCGAATATACATTTGACAGCTTTATTGTTGGGTCAAACAACCGGCTTGCCTACGCCGCATGTCAAGCGGTTGCGCAAACGCCGGGGAAGATGCATAACCCCCTTGTTGTCTACGGTGGTGTGGGGCTCGGCAAAACCCACCTTATCCATGCTATTGGGAACACTCTGCTTGCGCACAATCCAAAACTTAAGCTCCTGTATACATCGTGCGAGGATTTTGCGAACGATTTTGTGCAATCGATACAAAGCAAAAAATCTGAATCATTTAAGAAAAAATACCGTTCGATAGATGTTTTTTTGGTTGATGATATACAATTTCTCTCACGCAAAGAAGGGACGCAAGAAGAGTTCTTCCACACTTTTAACGCGCTTCATCAAAACGATCGACAGATTGTGATGACCTCTGACCGCATCCCCACCGCTATCCCTGATCTTGAGGGTCGTCTTTCAAGTAGGTTTGGGATGGGGATGGTCGCTGATATTCAACCCCCCGACCTCGAAACGCGCCTCGCTATTGTGCAAGAAAAGGCAACACGGGCGGGTATGGATATAGATCCCGATGTTCTCTCTTTCATCGCGGAAAGTTTTATGAGTAACATCCGCGAACTAGAAGGAGCGCTCAATAAAGTTATCGCATACTGCCAACTCCAAGGTGAACAACCAACACTCGACCTTGCACGCGCGGCGCTCAAAGACCAATTAGGCGCAGGTGTAAAGAAAGGTGCGACAACGCCGGATAAACTTATTGATATTGTCACGCGTCATTTTTCCATCACAAAAGAAGAGATTATGGGGAAACAGCGCAATCGCCGCTTTGTCCACCCCCGCCATATCCTTATGTATCTTATGCGCCTAGAGTGTGGGATGTCTTTTCCCCAGATTGGTGATGCGCTTGGGGGAAAAGATCACACCACTATTATGCATGGATCTGGCGTGATAGAAAAAGAGTTGGGGCGCGATGATGAGTTGCGCGAAGAGTTGGGGAGTATCCGAACGATACTTTACGCTAAATAACCGGTGCTTGTGGAAAACATGTGGATAAGTTGTGGAAAGAATGTGGATAACGCGCGGTAATATAATATGGACGTATTTTTATACACAGACTATCCACCCCAACACACAGGTTTTCCTCAAGAAATCCACACCACACACACCAGTTTATTCACATATTCACAGTCCTTACTACTACTACTCTTTCTTTCTTTATATATAAATAATTAAAGAGGAAAGAGGCGATGGTGTGGATAATATAGAAATAAAATAATAAAGGAACAAGAAAGGAAAAAATATATGCACATATCATGTATGCAAGAAAATTTAGCAAAAGGGGTTTCTGCGGTGAGTCGTATTGTGGGTGTTCGGTCGACACTCCCTATACTCTCTAATATGCTGTTGTCGACGGATAAAGGTCGGCTCAAAATAGCAGGGACCGATCTTGAGATCGCGCTTGTTGTTTTTATCGGCGCAAAAGTAGAAAAAGAAGGGTCGATTACGGTCCCCGCACGGCTTCTTGCTGATTTTGTATCGTCAAATCAGGATAAAACGATCAATCTCTTAGTAGAAAACACACAAATAACTGCGAAGAGCGACCATGTCACCGCGCACTTACACGGGCTTGACGCAGAAGATTTCCCATTAATTCCCGATGTGACAAGTGACGAGTCGTATCAAATAAAACCAAGTGATTTAAAAGAAGTGATTAATCAAGTTGTTTTTGCCACCGCGCTTGATGAAACCCGCCCCGTATTAACGGGAGTTTTGTGTGTTATTCATGGGTCAACACTTACTCTTGTTGCAACGGATAGTTACCGGCTTGCAGAACGGACGATCCCCCTTATGAAACCCGCTCCAAAAGATGTGTCATGTATTATTCCTGCGCGCACACTTTCAGAGGTAGGGCGACTGTTAGAGCTCTCGCTCGAGAGTGTAACGCTCACCATCGCCCAAACACAGGTAAGTTTTTCGTTTGGCAACTGCACACTTATCTCGCGTATTCTTGAGGGGACATACCCTGATTACGAGCAGATTATACCTAAAAAGGCAACAACTATAGCGCAGGTTTCTATCGGCGCTCTCCAATCAGCCCTTAAATTAGCGAGTAGTTTTTCGCGCGATATATCACATAATATTCGTATCGTCTTTATCCCCGACAGCCCCACCACCATTTCTGCAACATCGGCAAATATGGGTGATACATCTAATACGGTCGAAGGCACAACAACAGGAGAAACATTAGAAATAGCGTGTAATGCTAAGTTTATACTGGATATATTAGCGGTGATGCCCGGGGATAGTGTGACCATTAAATGTGCGGGAAAGGTATCCCCTCTTATGCTCATCCCTTCATCACGGGTCGATTACAGAACCCTTGTTATGCCCCTTAAACTCGACGATTGAGACATATGAGTTCTCTTACAGAACTTACCCTCGAAAATTTTAGAAATCATACACATAAAACAATCGTTTTTGAACCGATCACGGTATTGCTTGGCGATAACGGTGTCGGCAAAACAAATATAATAGAAGCGATTCGTTTTTTATCGCTGGGAAAGAGTTTTAGAGCGCATCGAGACAGAGAGGTTATTACTTTTGATGCGCCCGCAGCGCGTATTATTGCAACTGTCGCAGGGAGCGGCGGGGTTACCTATATCACGTGTGCGCTTACCCATGACAAAAAACAGATAACACTAAACGGTGTAAAGCACCCGTTTTCGCACATTATCGGAAGCATTAAAACGGTGATATTCGCACTTGATGATCTTGATTTTATCAACGGACCACCGCAACACCGGCGACAGTTTTTAGATCAATGCATCGGTCAGCAATCAAAAGTCTATGTGCGGGCACTCCTTGATATGCGCCGTATACTGCGTAGGCGCAATGCAACACTGGAGCGTATGGCGCAGGGGTTTGCGCAAGAAGACGAATTGAGTGTGTGGGATGCGCAGTTGTGTGATGTTTCTCAAATCATTCAAAAAGAACGTGCTCACCTTTGCGCGACACTTCAAACCCATATTGCGCGTGAATATAGCGACTTGACAGGAGATCCAAGAAAACTCACAATTACATATTGTCCAAGTGATATATCAAAAACACTCCTTGCGCGATCACGCAATCAAGATCTACGTATCCGTGCGACAAACATCGGTCCACACAGGGATGACTGTATAATTACGCTTGATGGTCGCTCACTTGCAGACTATGGGTCGCGTGGCGAACGGCGGCTTGCTGTGCTTGCAATAAAAAAAGCAGAGGTGCATATATTAACAGATGGCGATGATACACCGATTTTACTTCTTGACGATGTCTTTTCTGAACTCGATCACAAACGCCAAGATACTCTTTTGACACTTTTTTCCAAACAACAGACAATAGTTACATCGACGTCGCTCCCTACAAAACTCGCAGCACTTAATCCATATACTATAGAACTAAACTAATTGCTACTTACTAATTACCAATTACTAATTACCAATGTCTTTCACCTCACTCACATCGATCTTTGCACACAAAGCACACCAACGCGCCATAGGTGCAGCGCAGATCGTTTATGAAGCCCAAAAGGTAGTTGGGGGCGATGGGCAGGTTTTAACCTTCAAAAACGGCAATCTGCGCCTCAGCGTCAAATCGTCTGTCGCCGCCAATCAAATAAAAATCAACCAAACCGCGCTAATAGAAAAAATCAACCAGGAGCTTGGGCGAGCACTGGTTAAAAAGATTTATTTTAGGGTAGGGAGTTAGCCCTGGTGTTATTGGCTTCCGTTAATTTTCCATTAGATACGGTGGAGGGTTGCGCGCTACATTGACCGCCAGTATAGGAAATATTGACATTACCACTAGCATCAACATTGACTTTCCCACAATCCTTTGTTCCGCCCGTGGTTAGGGTTGCGGTTAAAGAGTAAGTCCCCGGTTCTACAGTAGCGCTATGACCGTCAGTGAGGTTAAAGCTTTTTGGCAGCGCGACGGATGTATTTGCGGTTGTGCCCGCTGATGTAATTATTCTTGGGTGACGTATATAATCTGGATTTTCAATGGAGTTTAACCAATCCACAGTATCCTCTTGTCTCCAACCTTTCCAACCCGACTCAATTTGACCAGCCGCCTTTACAGATTCAGAGATTCTGTAATATGGACTATTCATATTTTTTTTGAAGTCTTCCGGTTCTCCAGCACCAGGTTTTTTGCCGGTATACGGTCCTAAAGAATCCATATATGGTTTAAAAATAGGATCAAATACTTTTTTGCCTAATTCGCCCCCATCAAATTCTTTATTGATGGTGCTGATCGCCAATTTTTCTGCCGTATCTCTTTTCTCCGGTTGAATTCTCTTCATTGCCTCAATCATAGCACTTATTATGTCTCTTTCTTCTTTGCCAACTTTGCTAGTGGCGACAGAGTTGTTGGGCAAAATCTTTGCAGAGGTATACCTGTTAACGCTATCTTTCATATAATAAACTTTCGCATCCATCATAACGCCGTATATAGGATAGCTTGGTCTATTAGGCTCTTTTCCCCCCATACTGGAAGGCTTCAACTAATTGCACGGTCAAGGTAAAGTCAAGCAAGTCTGTTTTATCAAATAGATCGGAACCGACTAAAATATTACCGGAATAAATATCAAATTGTGACATCTCGGCGTTGGCTGGATCTTGATTAATAATATTTTCGTCCAAAATAATAACAGAATTTAAGTTGAGACGATAGCTCGGGTCGTATTGTTTTTCGTAAATACAAACTTAATGAAACAACCCTTGTATTTTTGACTGGAACAAAGTCATTTTAGTTGAGTTAATCTGCAAATTTTTCGGATATTTATATAATGGTAATTTTTACCCGCAATTGATCGGCTTATAGGGTGCAACTTTTGCGTCGGCTACTTCCTTCGCAATATTAATAACTCTTTGGTCGCCGGGTATTTCAGCATTCTGACTCGTCTCCCATTGGGTACCCGCTTTAGCTATATTTTCCTTGACGAGTATCAACACCAAGACCAAAACAATTACAAGTATAAAAAGGCTGACTGCCACCTGACGATTTTTAATACTGATATTTTTCAGTATGCCCGCGATGAAAAGAATATTTTCGGATTTTTTTTGCGATGTGTTTTTCATAAGCTTGGGAAGTATTGACCTTAGTTACCACTCAATTTACCTTTTAAAGATTTAATTTGGGCGGGCAGTTTGACGGTTATGGTTGCTCCATTAGCTTGTCCGGTAGTGCCGCTACTATTAAGTTCTTCTTGCGGGATAATCACCGTTAGTGCGTAGCCGATCATAAACAGGACAAGAAGCCCTAAAAGCGCACCAACAATCAACTCTTTTGCGAGTTTTTGTCCTTCTGGTGACCCACCGGAGTGGATGTAGTGCCACCCGGCATACATAATAAAAATGAGCGCCGCCATCACCGCAAACGGGATGCCGTAGCGCGTGATAAGGGTGCTCAAATAGGTGCCGATATCGCTAAAAACACCTAGACTCGGCACGGTGACGGTCATCTCTGCGAGCGATTTGTTGCCGAGCCCACCCGTTCCGCTGCTCGACCCGCTCCCCGTGCTCGGGCTTGTTCCCGTTCCTGTTGATCCGCCCGAGCTTGTTGTCCCCCCAGAACCGGTGCCTCCACTCGATGATGACCCCGACTTCTTACAATAGTAATGGTCGATATACTGGTCGCGTTTTGTCGAATAGACCCCCCCGGTTCCCCCATTTTCGTAATTACAAAGTATACGACTCGAATTTTCTTTTTGCGCAAAATATGAAGAAGGGAATTGCTTCGCAGAATAATATGTGGACGCGCTTGCCGGCGCGCACGTATATGTATCGGTGCTCGCGCTTGATCTGTCAATGGAAAGGATGCCTCCAACGTCGCTTGCGACATTACACCAAACAGAGTAATCGTAACTGTATTTATCAAAGTCGCCTTTTCCTTGGACTCGGTTAAACCCATTGGGATACTGTGCGCCGATCTGAGCGTGCGCAACAAACGGCAGATACAAAACTGTCAGTGATGCGACAATGATACCAAATATATATAGTTTTTTCATAATATATGTATTTTTAGAACCCTATATGAATATAATCCGGATTGAGCCCTTTGACCACCCCTCCCTTGCTGCGTCGCCCACCCGGACCGAACAACTTTTCAGATAAAGGCAGTAATCCCTTAATGTCCTCATCGCGCCATGTCATGATCTGCGAGGGGATAACCGGTCTATCACTGTTATTTTTTTGTTCATCGAGCGCATATTGCGTTACCTCGTTTAACAGATCGTGCACCTTTCCTTGCGCAAGTTTTTTAAGGTCGGGACACTCCATCTTGCCCCACCCAAATATCTCTCCAAGCGCGATATTTATCAGCTGTGTCGGATCTCCCGTCACAAGAAACACCACGACTGCCATTGTTGTACCCGCAGGAAGTCCCAGAGAATCATCCACCGATGATGTGACGTCGCTAATAGCGCCACCGGTGATCATATCTGCCGCTTGGATCGCCATCATCGTTTGATTTTGTTGCATCTCCGTAGAACCAATATCACCCGATGCAAACATGGACGACATATCTTCTTTGCCAGAGAATATATCGCTAAGTTGCGATGTTGTGCCTGCTTCAAAACCAAATTCAGAATCTGCAAATGAAAACGCCATACTGCTTATATTTTCTGTACTCAATACATCGCCAAAATCGCCGGTTGTAACTCCTTTAAGAAGCCCGTCAACCGTGCCACCGGGGACATCAAACCCCAGCGTGTCGCCGAGCGCCGCATCGGTAAACCCAGCGTTTTTTACATATTCACCAAGCACCGCGCTACGTTGGTCGTCTGTCCCCATAAGCATCGCTGCGGAAAACCCGACGGGGATGTTAGGGTCTTTTTTAATAAGCCCCGCATCGAGAACCTTAGCGTTGGCGATATCTTTAAAATCACCCATTGTTTCGCGTACCGATGCGTTTACGTAGCCATCAATTGTGTTTTCCTCGGCTATCTTAGCGTTTGAGGCAAAGTTTTTGGTCGCGTCGGATGTTGTGGTCGCAAGCGCCCCCGCATCGCCAAAAACTGATTTTGCGATCGTATCGTAATCGATGAGCGCCGCCGGGTTGGTGAGTCCCTCGTTAGTATTTTTGGCAAAAAGTGACAACCCCCACGCAGTGATACCGGTCGATGTATCACCAGTCAAAAACGATGCGGCGTGGTCGATGTTCGTGATTCCCGTTGCGGTTGCGATACTTCCTGTAAGACCTTGTATCGCGGTATTTGCTGCCGCGTTGATGCTTTTCATATTCATCGATGGATCGCCAAACATGGGGGTAAACGACCCAAAATCGATAAACTTTTCTGGGTTAAGATAGGTTTGCAACAGTTTATTTTCGCCAAACGGTGATTCGGGATCTTCTAGCCCAATGGCGCGCGACAGCATGCTGATCCCTGTGTCAATCATTATTTTGGATGCGTTTTGCGGTGACAGTAATACGCTGGTGAGCGTTCCGGACGGGAAACCGCTTGCTGCAGACACGGATTCTGCAAGAAGAAGCGATGCGTTGCCCACCGCGTTTTTAGCGTCTTTTGTAATGTTTTGGAGGCTTTTTTGCACATCCTCAAAATTAAACATGTAGATCTTTGATAGATCGGCATCGGCGTTAAATGTGTATTCAAGAAACGGTTGGTTGATGCGGCTTGCGTTATCAGAGATTATTTTGGCAAGATACGTGCCGCGCGCGTCGGCTCCACCCGTTACACCGTTGTCACGGAGCTTGGGGTCGGTCTGTTTGAGCCCTAACCCAAGCGCGACTCTATAGATGCCGGCGTTTCCAAAGAGTGAGGATGCAGACAGTTTGCCCTGCGCGTAATCGAAGGAGTTCCCCGGAAGCGCCTGGATGGATGCATCATATTCTTTGCCGCCGAGCTTGTTAAAGAGTGCGGTTGCTTGCCCTTGGAACAAACCCTTCACATCATCGTCGGTAATCTGGTATCCCCCGGGGAGCGCATATTGGCTCGATAAACCGGTATCCATATTAAGGGTATCGGTTATGCTTGTGATAATTGCCGTGTCAACCGCCTCGATAGGATTGCTTGGGTTTGCCTTAAGCGCATTGACAAATGTGTTGTCGGGGATATCAAAACTAGAGTCAAGCGCACTCCCACCAAGCTGCAGGGCGTATGCACTAATATCGCCGTTTCCGTCAAACACACTTTGCAGATTCTTTTTAGTAAAGTCGAAGTAGAGATTTGATTTGACGTTTGGTGCTATTTTGGTGGTAAAGATGTCGTTACCAACACGTTCAAAGATCTCTTGGCGGTCTTGGTCGGTCCCCTTAAAGAGTTTTACCCAATCTTCCGATGTGATGCTTGCAGGGTTGCCGTGACCCTTGGCGACATCAATAGATTTGACCGGACCAAATTTTGTATTGCGCACCAGATTATCAGCATCGTCTTTAGGGAGTCCAAACACCTGCGCCAATCTATCTGCGCCGGTCATTCGGTAAAACAGTTGTGGTTTGTTGGCAAGCAAGTTTTCGAGTGCGCCACTGGGTATCCCCCATGCTTTGTCTGGACCCTTCCACTCGGGAAAATCGGTTGGTTTCACGCTTGTGAGCGTGGGTGCAATGATGGGGTTTGACCGGTCCCACTGGCTAAAGCGTGTTATGTAATCTGCTTTAATCGGCTCGGCAACTTTTGTGGTAAAGTCTTTAACCGATGTTTTGCCCTGCGTCAGCGCCTGCGTTGACCCAACAGGAATACCGAGTCGCTCATCGATATGCGATGCGTTGGCAAGAAGCGGGACAATCGATTGTCCGGTTGACTGTATGACACCATCTTTGAGAGTAGTGAGCGCGCCGCCGGGCAGATCGGCGATCGTCTCGAATTTTGCTTGCGCAAGTGCGTTGATCCCCCCGGTTGTTGGAATGGAATCGAGGATCCCCTCGCGCAACATAAGATCGTGTTCTATCACACGTTTGCCGGTCGATTCTACCCATGCATCGATGGAATCACCTTGGAGCGACCCATCGGGAAGTTTGAGCTCTTTCGTGATACTCCCCTTGACGATATTGCCCAGCCACTCATTTTTATTACTGCCAGAAAATGTTTCTGCGGGGAGCCCCGTTTGGTCTGCCATAACTTGTGCGCCCATGGCAGTGAGCGTATCGCCAAGCGTGCCTTGTGTGGGGAATGGTATACCGAGTTCGTCTTTAAGCGCTGCCTGTCCCATGCCGGTAATCGCGCCCATAATACTGTTATCGGTCGGCAGATAGTCGCCGATGGTAAAATCGGCATTATCGCTTAAGCCGGTGAGTAAGCCACTTGAGAAAAACGATGCGCCCAGATCAAACAGATTATCGCCATGAAACCCGCCCCCGCCACCCTCATCGCCTACCGTTGTCCCCGGCGCTTTATCCTGCCATTTGACCAAAATCGGCATCGGCGGTGTCTTTTTGTCTTCCTCCCCCGGTTTGCCTTTTATGACGCATTGGTAGGTATCTATTTCGCTGATATCAAGCGCCTGGGCGATATCTTCTGCATGCGCCGACTCGTTAGGGTCGAGTTGGACTCCCGATGAATCGGAGAGCGCATCGTAATCTGTTTCTTTGGAGAGATCCTTTTTGCCCCGATAGTTTTTGATCACCCGTTGCACGCGGATATACCAGTGACCGGCGCCACCATCATCCTTTTTGCTTGTCAGATAGAGAAGTAATTTTGGGACACGTGCATCAACCTTTCCTTGCATGATCGCGCCTAGGTCGATACCCGACATTTTAAGTGCCGGCTTTTCCCACTCTCCGCCTGTTGCAACAGGCGGTATAACGAGGTCGTTTTCATCCCCGCCCGTATCTTGTTCGACTTGCTCGCCTTCACCGGAAGTATCTGACGTGGTTGTTTGCGCAAAGACTATTAAGGGGTTCATAAACAGCATACCTGCAGTCAGAAACACAATAAAAGATCTCCAGTATTTACGTTGCGTCATAGTGGCGCTCCTTCCGGGGGTTGGTTGGGGTCAACCTCAAGTGTAAGTATAACATTCTGTGATTGACCACGCCTCGCAATCACCGTTTTACTTAAGGGGAGATATCCATCTTGTATCGCCCAAACGTCATGAGATCCTTGGAGAAGATAGACTGATGCAGGAGATGAGTATCCTTTATTGTCTACCCAAATTTCTCCACCAGCAGGGTCAGTCTTGATAGTAATATGTGCTCGCGAAAATATAAGTGAAGCCCAAACTCCAATTCCAGCACAGACGACTAGAACGACAGATACAGCAAAAACTTGGTATGTAATAGGTTTGCGTGTCATGGGTAGATAACCGTTAAGAAATGTTGATGCGACTTAATATATCCTTTGGGGTATGCCTTGCCGTCGCGCGATTTACCACCCGCAGAATCATTAACAGCGATATAGTTATTGGGTTCAAACCCCGTCATAACAACGTAATGCCCGCCTGATGTAAATGGTGGTGGACCTTTGCCAGAAACAATAACTGGATGTCCCTTTTTTAAGTGAGACATGGCTGCATCCCATGAGATACCATTTTGGTTGTTCATGCCATACGACTTGGCAACCTTTGGGAAAAAACCATGATTTGTTCCTGCGTTGCATGTGCGCCCTCCGTTTTTAAGAGAAAACTTTGCAAGGGTCGGAGGTGTTGCATCTTTTTTACCGTAAAACTGTAATACCATAGCGGTCGCCGCAATACCGCATCCACCCGATGCGATTGTTGTGCCACCACAGCCATATGAAACGTTTTTATAATTATTTTGTTTATAGAGAGGGACACCGTGCGAACCTGATGATGGTTGGATATCGCCCATCACTCCGGCTCGATCAGCGACCCCGCTGGTTCGCAGAGAGTCACCAATTTTATTTACATCCGACATCAAATTCCCGGCTTTTCCACACGGGCTTGGCGGGAAGAGACAATAGACGTAGACAACAAAGGCGATGAACGCGAGCGCGACTATAAGTCCCACGACAACAGGGATTATCCATTCGAGGTTCGCAAGAATAAACAGCCAGATCGCTTTGGCGGCTTGCTTGACCGCCTCTTTTACAACCTTACTTACTGCTTTCTTGACCGCATTTTTTGCTTCACTTTTGACTGCTTGCTCGGCTCCCTTTACACCACTGCCCGGGGCAGGTTGCGTGGTGGGGAGTTGGGAACCTTTAGGGGACTTGGGAGATTTAGGAGATGTATTTGGATCATTTTTGTTGGTAACGTTTTGGTTATCGTTTTGATTTTTTTGTTTGTCTTTTTGCTCACGCCTTAGCGCATCATACACATCACCGCTCCCGTCATCGTTATTATCAACACCTTGGAGCACATCATCAACCTCATCGTGAGGCATCGCTTGTGGCATACCTTGTTTGATTTGGTCAGCACCAGTAGACGGCGCATCGGGGAGTGCTGGCGCACGCATGCCATCGGTCGGTTTTTGCGCAATATTTTGTATCTTTTCTTGTGGCGCGTTAGTTGCATCCGGGTTTGCTGGGTTTGATTTGGGCGCACCCGTAATTAGACTTGCGCCAAGCGCGAGCATCTTTGCGTAACGCGATGTCCCAGAACTTTTACGTCGCCATGTTGACTTATCGTCTGCCATTACTTTTTCTCCTGTGTTTGAGTATACGACCCGTCATCGAGCGGAATTGCAAGAATGGTCGTGCCGGTGAGCCCATAGAGCATGCGCCCATCGCCAGAAAGCCCAAGCGATGTAATCGCCTTAAGCCGCGGGTCATTTTGCAAATAAAATGGTGATACCATCTTTTTGACAAGATCTATCTGGACGATGGCGTTTGCATCGTTGATAACGATGAACCTTTTCCCATCGGCAGTGAATATCCCTTTTAATGCGTTTGCAGACACATCGTAAGGTTCCGGCGGGGCGATTTTAATGCGGCCGACATTTTTTTGATCCTCTTCGTTACCCGACAGCCCATTGACTACTTCAAAGCGTTGCCACACCAACTGACCGTTTTGCGTATAGATAATATGGTGGCTATCGGGCGCAAACTGTGCCGATGTGACGCCGGTTTGGGCGATGTAGGTTATTGTTTGCGTGATAACGTTCATTGCAAGTAGTTTGCCTTGCGCAACAACAAGGAGCGCTTGGTTATCGCGCGACCACGACAGCTGTGGCGCGACAGGACTATCGGCAGAAACGGTGATGCCGGCTTTTTCTTTGAGATCCATAATGTTGGTTACGCTGTCGTGTTTGCGGTTACTTTTCATAAGCAACCGTTCCCCCGTTGGTGGGGCGTAGTAATAGATGACACGCGCATCGTCTTGCACGCTGGTGCTGTTCCATACGGCATCGCCAATGTCTTTGCCCCAGCTGGTGTATTCTTGGTTTAATAAATTGTAGCGCTTAAAATCGTAGAGCCCGGTATCGCCGTCCACGCGCTTAAATATTGCGACAGAAAAATCAGGTGCAAAGACAACTTTATTAAGTTTGACCAAATTATCGGGCGATATTTTTTCTGGGGTAAAATAGACTTTTTTAGTGTCTTGCGGGTTGTCCGTCAAACTCAATTTATAGAGCGTATTTTTATCGCTGGCAAAGTAGTAGAGCTGTTTGCCGTCACTGCCAAAACTCGCCGCAAACGCGTTATCCGATACGATAGACTGTGTTGTCGACAGTGGGCGCAGTGTAGTAGACAGATTAAGCGATGAAAACGCGCCAATATCGCCAGCATAGGTATACGGCACATACCCGTCGCGCGCGACGATAACGGTATGTGCACCCGGTGTGACACGTGTTGGTTTACTATACACAACCTCATCGATAGTAATACTTGCGTCGGGCATATCCGATTGAATAGTAACCATCGGTTTATACAAAAAGAGCGCAACACCGGCGATGATAACAACCGTCACGCCGATACCGGCAAGAAGTATGCGAATAGGCGATGGTTTGTGGTTGGGATCGGGAAAATGTGGGAGGGGTTGGGGAGATTGGGGTAGTTGGGGAGATTCGGGAGGAGGGTCAGGTTGAGTATACGAAAAAGCACTGGATGTCTCACCAGCTTGTATTCCTTGTGGATAGGTATCGGTTTGTTGGTCGTCCAGTGTCCCCTCCCACGATTCTATTTATATCATATCATTAAAAGCGCAATAAAAAAAGAACGAGACGCCACGGGGGCGTCTTAAGTATACAGGAGATGTAGTATCAAAACTCAAACCGAGTTGTGATTTTACTAAGATCAACCTTAAAACTCGCAATCCAATCCAAAGACTCTTTCTTGTATTGGCTAACACGCGCGACAAGCTCTTTATCCTGAACCGACTGAGGTATGTTGACGCTAGAGTTTATAGGAATATTAAGCTGGACGACGTATTCGCCTTTGTCGTTAGGAGGATTGATAACATAATGCTCGGTACTATAGGGAAGCTGTGCGTTAAGGTCTTGTATTGGATCTCCCGAGAATATTTCTTTTTCCTCAAAGTCCGCTCCGCTTTGTTCTCCAGTCTGAAAGTTGATGATTACTTTATTCGAACGAGTTTTACCATCAGGGAGAATGAAGTCACCGGTCTTCAAAGTCAAGCTAAGCTTATAGGATGTGTTTCGCATTAACCCATCTGAAGGTTTGACTTCAAGAAATGAGCCATCGGTTGAAGTGGTAAACTTTGTTGCAGGATCTAACAACACAGAAAGTGCGGATACTTTTGGTGGTTTACCTACAAAACTTACAACGAGTGTAGGGTCCATGATAACCGCAGTCGCATTGTCGGCGGGATCGGTGTATGCAATGTAGTATGTCTTGCTTACCGATTTATTATTATAGACCAGAAAAACGAACAGAAGCCCAACGACGAGTATAGAAAGCAATAATGTGGTCAGATATTTCTTTTTCATTGTAGTTACTCCTTAATAACCTAGCGCATGTTTTTGCGCTTTCCAGACTTTCCCCCCACTTACACCTGATCCTGGACCACCGGCGTTGATAGCCTTTCCGTCTATCCATAACTCAAAGTGAAGATGTGTGATATCGTTACCGCGACTACTAATCATAGTGATGACCGTTCCAACCGGCTCCCCGGCTTTTACTGTCTTCTTTGCGATGATACCGGATTTGTTAAGGTGGAGTAGCGCTGCAGTCATTCTACCATCGGTGGACTGAACTGTCAACATCTGCCCCATCGACGCATCACTTCTACTGACATGTCCATTATAGGTAATTGTACCACTAAATGGTGCGTATACCGTAGCGCCATGTATAGTCATAACGTCTGACGCTTCACCACTACTCCGTTTTGTAGGAATATTTGTCCCGAGTGAATTGAGTGATCCAAGAACTGGACGGTGCCCCCCATTACTACATCCTGGTGGCGAACTAATTGAGCAATTATGGAGAGTCGAATTAAAAGTATTTTTCATTTCAGCTTGTTTGAGGGGCAATACCGTACCTTGAATATTTGACGGAGGAGCAGTACCACCACAACTACGCATAATAGAGAGAAATGTAAATGCGCCTAGATTGCGATCAACTTTTCCCGCGATACTCACACCGCCGACGCTTCCGATATCTCCGGGTGGCCATTTCATATTTTGATGCGCTGAGTCATAAAAATTAAAAACATATGGAGAGTCATTTGGAGTAAGCCCTTTTGACTTATAGCTTGAGCCCCGATTGTATGCCAAATATGCAAGTTGGATATTTTCATCAGAAGGATTTTTGCTAATATCGACACCGTAAACAGATTTTCCTTTGTGAACAAGAAACTTTGCCGCGGTAGCTGCAGCATTGGCTGAAAACGTGCCATGATATCCTGTTATTTGGAATGGATTGTCCCCCGATGCGTTTAACCCAGTCTCACGCATATGAAGTGCAGCAAGCACATCCCACGGAATACCTGCTTGAGCCGCACCAGCTTCATATACGGGCTGCTTCGTTTGCAAACTAGCAACCGTAGCGGAATTAAGCTTGCCATTCCCTTTATCAATTATGCAGGAGATCACAGTACTTGTAATTTGACCAGTTGTTCCGGAGTTTCCTAATCCAGGAACTCCGCTATCCCCCAACTCCCCTTGCCCTTTACCGAATGTCGCAAATGCAATGATCATAATGGGCAGGAGAAACAAAAAGATCACGATCGCAATAACGAGACCAACAAGGAGGGTGTTTTTTTGTTTATCTTCCATATTTCCCCATTTTCAAATTCCCCCTAATCCCCCTAATCCCCCTAACTCTTCTCCGGCATGTTCTGGGGAGCAGGTTGGGGAGCAGAATTACGTGCTGCAAGCTGCACCTTTGCCGCCTCTTTGAGCGCGAGTAGCTGTTGTGGGTTAGTGGTGATAATCTGATCTTCTGTATAACTTGCGACAATCTTTATCGCCACATGGTTTTGCCCTGCAAAGAACAGACCCTCTCCCACACCCGATTCCAGCAGGAGAAACTTTTCCCCGTCCGTTAGTTTAAACGCTTCCGCTAACTTTTCTACCGTCGTGGTAGATTGCTTAAGTAAAATCTGCATAGATGCGTTGTTTAATATCGACCGCCCATACTGCGAGCCAAGAAAGTCTTCTACATCTTGCGATATCACCGTAACGCCCAAATAATACTTACGAGCGCGTTTAACCAGCGCGTTGACAAACCGCGCACTGTCTTCGTGTTGCATCAAAATCCACGCCTCATCGAGAATCAGTATGCGCCTGCGCAGTTTGTGGCGGACTTTGTTCCAAATATAGGTCAAGATAAGATACATTCCGATGGGGCGCAACTGTTCTTCTAAATCGCGGATAGAAAAGGCGATCAGCCCCCGCCCCAAATCAATGTTAGTCGGTTGGGTAAACAGCCCCGCAAACGACCCATCGATATATTTGTTGAGCCGTTGGGTCAGCGACTCGGTGCCCGACATATTGCGCAACACGCCGACAAAATCTTGCAACAGCGGTGGGGGGTTAGAAAACGTTGCCGGGTCGGTGGTGATGTCTTTGAGCGCATATGTTTGGTAGAGCGCCTTGTCGATGAGCCCCGATTCTTCTGGCGTAATCGTGCCGACCATCAGTGCAATTAAACCGGTCGCCATGGCGATATTGCTGCGCAACACCGTTTCGCCGTCTTCCCCTTCTGGCACGGGCGGTAGGTCAAACGGGTTGATGCGCTTATCGGAGTTAAGCGAGATGGGGATAAAACTCCCGCCGAGCGCTTCAGCTAATTTTTCGTATTCATTTTCTGGGTCGATGACAATAATATCGGTGCCCACCATCAAATAGCGGATCGCTTCTAGCTTAACGGTATACGATTTACCTGCACCAGAGCGTGCAAACACAACGGTATTTGCGTTTTCTAGTTTAAACCGATCAAAGAGAATAAGCGATGAATTATGACGATTGATCCCGTAGAGTATCCCTTCGTTACTCGATAGCGTAGCCGATGTAAACGGGAACGTTGTCGACAGCGACCCCGTGTCCATGTTGCGCATAATGCGCAACTCGTCGGTGCCAAGCGGGAGCGTGGAATTAAACCCTTGTTCCATCTGCAAAAATGATTGTTTGGTGTAAATGAGCATCCCGCCCAGAGCCGATTCGAGCGTATGGGTGAGCGTCGCAAGCTCTTCATGCGTGGTTGCGTATAAGATAAAGTAGAGCGAAAATTGGAACAACCGCGACTCGCCTTTTTGGAGCGCATCGCGCATCGAATCGATATCTTCTATCGCGGTTTGCAGTTCTGGATCGCGCACCATCCCCTTTTCTTGTTGCATCATATTGGTCGATTCGAGCTGTGATTGTCTGCGGCGCAGTTGACTCATCACCTCGTTGGTTGCGATGGGGTAGACAAACATGGTGATATCTATGGTCATATCAAAGTTGATAACGGGTGACAGCCAGTTGGTGTTTAAAAACCGTGGGTAAGTATAGACAAAGAACGATTTAAGATAGGTGTTGTTGAGCTGTAAAAAGTTGGGGGTGACCACAAACGCTGCAGGGGCAATGATATCTAAAAGCCCCGTGCGCCCTTCTAACATTTTTTTTGTCATCGCATCGGTGGCGGATGGTTGTTTTTTGCTATCGGTATGCGCAACACCGGGTAAAGGACGTTGCATTAACGGTATGCTTGCAAGTGGTGCCTGCACTTTTGGAGGTGACGCACCCGTAATAGGCGCAACGGTGGGTTGCGTTGGCGAGAGTGGGCTTTGTGCTGGTGGAGGCGTGCTACTGTTTGGGGGCATCAGACCCTCCTTGGGGTTGTTTTATTGGTAATGGTTGCGCTGGTTGTGCCGGTGGTGCGGGTTGTGGTGGAGCTGTTACGGGTACTCCTGCGCCTTGCCCAGTGGGTTGCGCAGTAGCTGGCGGGGTCGTCACCGGTGTGCCTGCTGGTTGCGTCGGCGCGCCTTGCGCCGTGAGCGATACGACCGATGACTGCATCGACTCAACCTCGGTTAGCTTTTCGCTGGTCGCCTCTTCTGGGTTATATACGCCGTAGAGCAGTTCGATCGCCTCTTGCGTATCAAGGGTGTCAACTTTGAGCCCAAGCCCTGCAAGCCCGCCGGCGATAGTGCCCACGTGTTGTCCCATCTCTGCTGCATGTTTTTGCCAATCGGTTTCCGTAAATGAAATAATGTCTTGCTTTTTTCCAAACAGATTACTCAAAAACCCTTTACGCGCGGTCGGTGGTGGTTCGTAGCCGACCACAACATAAAACTTTTTATCCATAATATTGGTCATCGATGTCAGTTCCGATACAAAATCGATATATTCATACGCGTGTAGTTGGAGTAGTTCGTTGGGCTCTTGCGCAACCCTCTGCGATAAACGGTGCAGATAGGGCGTGACGTCGAGTCGGCGCGAGTGAATGACAATTTGGATAGGAAAGGTAAGCGAGTTGATAAAGTTTTGATATTGCCCGATCATCACCTCTTTGTCTTGGTCAGATTTGAGCGCAAAGTTGACGGGTTCAACTTTAAGCACCTGGCGCAGCGACCCGGTACGCGTCACAATGATCCCTTGCTTTACTTGCACCACGTTGACGTGTTGCTGTGTCGAGGGCGCTTGTGGTTTCGTTGGTTTTTTAGTCATGATGCTTCGTCCAGCGTGCGCGCAACGGTTGCGAGCTTTTGTTTATCAAGCGCCTTTGGTGTCACATGCGCATCTTTTTTGTTGGGGTCCTGTGTTACCAGCACGCTTGGTGTGCTCCCGCCTTGATGCCAAACACGCGATTTGGGGTGCGTTAAAAAGAACGCAAACGAGACGACAAATTTATTAAACGGTTGGTCGTTAACTTTGACAAAGGCAAATGCGAGTCCAACAAGTGCGGCGGGGATGCCGACCAAAATCGTCAACACAGTTTGCCCTGCTTTAAATGTAGAATAAAAGATCATCCCGCCGGCTAACAGATACAAAAATTGGAACATTGTGAGCGGTCCAACGATCTTATCTTGCATATCAACATTTTGGGGAACTTTGTATTGGCTCATATATTTAGTTGAAAGTCTATAAAGTTCATAAAGTCTATAAAGTGAAAACCATGGAATCCCTTTTGGACTTTAAAACTTTACGGACTTTTGACTTTACGGACTTTATTCATTGTATCATCTCTTGCGTCACCTCGAAACTCCCCCCACTTTTCACGCTGCCGCCAAGTATCGCTTGTGCCAGTTGATTCTCTACCGTTTGGGTCATTGCGCGCACCAGTGCACGGGCGCCAAACGCGGGGTCAAACCCAAGTTGCGCCAGTTTTTGTTTTGCGGGCGCTTGCATCACCACGGTCATATGGCGCTCTTCCATGCGTTTGTTGATAAGTGCCAGCTGTCTGTCGACCACGCTCATCAACTCGTCTACGGTCAGTGGGCGGTAGGCAACCACGGCGTCAAATCGGTTCAAAAATTCGGGGCGAAACGTGCCTTCGTTTTGCACAAGGTCCAGCAACTGTTTGGAGAGTACTTCCATATCGGTTGCGGTCGTTTGACTTTGTATGGTCTGACGGATAAGGTTTGACCCTGCGTTTGACGTTGCAATAATAATGGCGTTGCGAAAATCGGCAACTTGCCCCAACGCATCGGTCAGCCGACCATCATCGAGCACCTGTAAAAAGATATCAAGTATCTTGGGGTGCGCTTTTTCTATCTCATCGAGGAGCACCACGGCAAACGGATGTTCTCTAATTTGGTCGGTCAACATCCCGCCGGTTGCCTGCGTTTCATCGCCGATAAGTCGGCGAATCGCGCTAATCTCTTGATATTCACTCATATCGATGCGGATCATCGCTTGGTCAGACCCAAAGATCACTTCGGAGAGTGCTTTTGCGGTTTCTGTTTTGCCCACACCAGTTGGTCCAAGAAACAAGAACGACCCAACCGGTTTGTTCTGTGACCCCACCCCGGCACGCGACCGGCGCAGCGCATTGGATATAGCGCTGATCGCCGCTACTTGGTTAACCACACGCTTATGCAGCGCGTCTTCCAGTTGCAAAAGCGATGTTTTCTCCGCTTGGTCTGCCGTTCCCACCGGAGTATGTGTTTTCTGCGATATGAGCGCGTCTATCGTTTGAGACGTTATGGTTGCGCCGGGTGTTTGCGTCGATGTTTCTACCGCAACTTCATCGAGTAAGTCGATCCCCTTTTCGGGGAACTTACGGTTACCCATGTAGCGCGTTGCTTGTTTGATGAGATGGCGCAGCGCTTGGTAGGTAACTAATACATGGTGTTTTGCCTCTATTGATGGCGCGATCTCCTGGAGCACTTGGAGCACCTCTTCTGGCGATGGTTCTACCACATCGATCTTTTCAAACGTTGCAGCCAAATTTGGTTGGTGTTCTATATCTTTATGATATTCCGGCGGTGTGGTAGTGGTGATCAGTTGCAGCTGTGATGATTGCAGATACGGCACTAATATCTGCACCGCGTTTGTTGTCCCTAACCCTTCGTCGTGGGAAGAAAGCAACCGTGCGATCTCGTCGACAAAAAGAATAGTGTTACCCGATCGCGTTGCCTCGTTCATCAGCTTGACTAGGTTTGATTCCAGCTCTTGGGTCGATCCGCTCGATGCCAAAAGCGAGGTAAGATCGAGTTCGATAAGATGTTTATGCGCAAGCGGTCCCAGTGTTTTGCCCACTAAAACTTGGCGTGCCAACCCATACACGAGAGTCTTTTTGCCCACGCCCGTTTCGCCCACAAGAATGACGTTGTGTTTGCCAGAACGTGCCAAAACACGTTCTATCTCCGCGATCTGCTGCTTGTGTGCAACAAACTGCAAATCATACAGCGGGTTGGTCACCTCCTCGGTAAGATCATATGAAAATCTGTTGAGAAACGATGTATAGCCGGACGCCCAGTCTTTGCCAATACCTCCTGTAAATTTGAGATTTTTTGGGTCAAGAAGCGCCGATGGTGGTTCCAGAAGTGTCCAGAAATGCTCTTGCCATGCAACGACGCTGGCGATATCGGCGAGCGTGAGTTCATGCTGGGTCATAATAGATTGGAGCGTGGGGTCGAGTGCGCACGTTGCGTAGATAATATCGCCGATGCCGATGCGATCTCTTTTCGCCGTAATCGCACTTTGTGCTGCTGCTAGGTAAAGCAACTCTTTGGTGACCGATGCAGGCAGGTCGGCGCCGGTGTATTCTTGGTTGGTTAACCTGGCGCGGTTGATGATAAACATCCCCTCGCGCGTGAGCGCCAGTTCTTTTTTAATCGCACTGACGGGGAGTGTGACATCCATCGCATTAGTCGCCTTGCGGGTGAGCCATGGTGATAAGCCTGCGTTGCGGGTGAGCGCTGTCGCAAGTGGCGTTGCGGGCACTGTGTCTCGCCATCTGTTTTTAAGATATGCACGATACGATGCGATACCCACACTTGCTCCCGCGATAACTAAAAGAAGCCCTGTGGTCAGAAGTACAAACGTCTGGTTGGTCATCACGATCACGCCAACGACAATAAGCAACGGCACACTGGCAGGGTATGTGGCAGTTATACCGACAAACAACGCACCGCCGACAACAACAGATACAGTTGCCGCCAAACCCATACAGATGGTGATCGCGCGCACACACATACCGATACCGCGCGCAATAAGGTTGTTCCAGAACGCTTGCATAATAAGTTGGAGCGATGGCGTTTCTGGTTCTACCTCATCGCGCTTCCACGGTGCAAAAAGTGTCCGCAGGAGTAGTTTTACAGAAAAAAAGTCAAACGTTAACAGAACAACCGACCGATACATCGCTATCGTTTGCGTGAGCCCTTCTTTATACATCCACTCCAAAAATCCTGGGAGCACGTCCCCTCCTTTGATGTGTTACACACCGTAACACAGTCCACTACTAGAATACCGCACAATGAAAGGTGCGTAAAGCATCAATGAGGGTTTGCTAAGAAAGGTACAATAAAGAGGGATACAAACCCTTGACACTTTCTATTTACTTTCGATATACTATGTATATAATAAGAAGATATAAGGAGGGGGAAACTATGATCTCAAAACGGCAGAAAGAAGTATTTGAGTTTATTAAAAACTTCATTAAAACTAAAAAGTATTCACCGTCACTCGATGAAGTTAAAGATCATTTTGGGCTCGCATCAGTCTCAACAGCACATTATCATGTTAAAAAACTACAAGAAGCGGGCTACTTACTTAAAGAGTATAACCAACCACGTGGAGTTACCACCACGCAAGAAAAAGAAGTCATTCAGATTCCACTCGTTGGGACCATTGCTGCAGGTCAACCGATAGAAGCTATAGAGATCCCTGACCAAACCATAACTTTATCAAGAAATGAGGTAGGAAAGTTCGGAAACTTTTATGCTCTGCAAGTGGTTGGTAATAGCATGATAGATGAAGGGATTTTTGACGGCGATACTGTGGTTTTAAGAAAACAAGAATATGCACATAATGGGCAAACGGTCGTCGCTATCATAGATGACAATCAGGCAACCTTAAAAAAGCTATACCGAGAAAATAATCGTATACGGCTACAACCAGCAAATCCAGAGCTATTTCCACTCTACCGACAAGAAGTTGAGGTGAGAGGTGTTGTTGTAAAAATCATACGAAGCCTTGACTATCCTGTCGAACGGGAGATCGCACGTGATTCTCACTATCAAAGACGTATTGATTTCTCATGGGACTTCAGAGGGGAGAAAACAAAATCATATACGCATGGTTTGCATACATATCCAGCAATGTTTATTCCGCAAGTCGCAAACCGCTTGTTACAAAAGTATAGTAAAAAAGGAGATACGGTGTGCGACATATTCTGTGGTTCAGGAACAGCATTGGTCGAGAGTCGCATTTTAGGACGGAATGTAGTAGGGATTGATCTTAACCCGTTCGCATTGTTTCTTGCGCGCGCAAAAACAACAGAAATTAATCCTCGAGAGATACGAACGGCATATTTTTCGCTCCTTGACCGAATATCTCGAGTTAAAGAAACAGATATCAGTAAGCCAACGTTTAACAATTGCGATTTTTGGTTTAACGAAAAAGTTATCATTATGCTCGCAAAGATAAAAAAAGCGATCCAAGGCATTGATAATAATAATGTTCGGAACTTCTTTATGGTGGGGTTAAGCGAAACAGTGAGATTCTCATCAAATACAAAAAATGGAGAGTTCAAATTAGTGAGAATGAAAAAAGAAAAACTCGATACACACAATCCAGACGTGCTGGGCTTTTTCACAAAAAAAACAGAGTCAAATATTATAGGGATGACGTCATATTTTGAAAACGTTGATACTAATACAAAGGTAACAATAATTTTAGGTGATTCCTCGGGTGATAATGGTATACAAAAAGATTCAGTAGACTGCATTATCACATCTCCACCATATGGCGACAGTCGCACAACGGTTGCATATGGGCAGTTTTCACGACTTTCAGCGCAGTGGGTCGATATTTTTGACGATCCAAACACGGCATCAGGAGTTGATAATGAGCTTTTAGGAGGACATCCAGTCGCGCAGTTAGATAATCCACTCAAATCGTACTACTTAACAGATGCATTATCAAAGATAGCTCTAAAAGATGAAAAACGTGCGCGGGAAGTATTAAGTTTTAATATCGGGCTCAACGATTGTATGAAACATGCTTATAAAATACTTAAAAAGAATAGTTACTTCTGCCTCGTGATTGGTAATAGACAGGTGAAACAAGTCAGAATACCAACGGACTTCATTATCGCAGAATTAGGAGAAAATATAGGTTTTGTATGTGAAGATATTATCGTGAGGAATATTCCTGGCAAAAGAATGCCAACTAAAAATTCTCCAACAAACGTTACAGGTGAACTCGAAGAAACTATGAATAAGGAGAGTATTGTAATTTTGAGAAAAGATTAAACAGGCCCTTAGATAAGTTTTCTATATGTGTCAAAGAGAGCGAGGAAATTACGCTTATCTATTCTCAAGCCCGTGCCGTGATCATGGTATTTACCGATCGATTTACCGCTTCGATACATTCCAATGCGTATATCAACCTTAAGCTTGTCAGTCCTGATCGCTGTATGAAACTTTTCTTTGTTTAAATCTGATAATACATACGCTTCGCAATAATGAAAGTGTTCACTTGGAGTTTTTCTGTCCCCCTTTGTTTCGGCGAATACTAGCACTATCTTACCTGATTTAGATAGCAAAACGGTATCAAAAATGGTAAGTAATCAATACGCGTTAATGTTGTTTTTGTTTTCTAAAATCAATTTTCCATTACCAAGAGAGAGCTTAAAACCTTGTGGGTTTGCTTTTGACCCACAAACTGTTGAATGTAAGCAGAAACAACTATTTTCGTCTACATACTTGTAGTTTTCAAATAGTATCCGGTTCACCCCACGTGGTTCAGGGGATTTAGTTGCAAGCGTGAGCATACTTGCAGAATCAAGCCTTTTTGCTTTAAGTTCGATTGTGCCAATATCGGGTAATCGAAAGTTATTTTCCTTAACTCCAAGAAGGTCTTCAAGCGTTTTCCCGATCCCTGTATCGTGTGCCCTATGAGTTTTTACAAAACCCATTGATTTTATTTTCTTAAGTTTCTTAATAAGTTGGGTCTCGTTCATGGAAATTATGTCCGCTTGACCCTAATCAACCCCGAGCACGGGATAATTTCAATTCCTTTTGACTCGATTGCGTCGAGTATCGGGTTCATGCCGAGCGAATCGGAGCTCATGTGCCCGGCGATCACAATGTTTATATGATGTTTCTGGGCTTGCACACGGGCGTCTTCTGCAACGTGCATGCCCACAACGGTGCCTACACCGGCGCGTGCTAAATGCAGATATAACTCTTTTCCGGGCTCTGTCCCGCCGGTAAATTCGCTTGCAACAACCTTTCCTGCGCGGTTGGTGCGTTCGCCTGCAAAAATAGTAGGACCTTCGCCACGGCGTAAACCTTCTTGATATTCAGGTATTTTTTTGAGTGCGTCGACAACATCACCCACCGTATCGGACTTTGTTTTTGCGAGGAGATCGTGCACATGCTTCCAGACGATATTATCGGCAGGCGTGTGCATGCTGATGAGCGAAATATTGAGTAGGCGCGCCGTGTCTACACTTTGATGGTGATTTAAAGGGCTCAATTTGCGCGCAATCTCTTGGGAACGGGTGCGGATAATCGCTTCTGCGACGTTGATGGGCACATCGGCAGTCGCGTGCAAAAGATCGGCTTGCAGATGCATCACCTCATCAAGTTGTGCCAGCCCATTGCCGTGTGGGTGGTGAGAAATAACCAAATCTGCGCCGAGTGTATCGGCAAGCAACATCTCCGCAGACCCGATATCGATACCCACAAGCGCTTTGGTCACCTTTTTGCCACTGTCAAAATGGATGCGACTATCCATATACGGGTTAGTAAGGCGTTCGGCGTCGAGTTCTTTTTTGCGTGCTGGCGTTGCATCGTCCCAGTTGCGTTTCATTATTTTTAACCACCGTGCAACCCCCGCTTTTCCGCGTGGATCGGCAGCTTTTCCCATATCGAGTGCGCAAGTAAAAATTTGTTTAGTGTTCATAGTATCTTTATGTATACCTTAAAACTCACGTTTTTGCAAACGTGCGTGGATGCGTAGTAAAACCAATTAATAACACCCATATGTCACTTCGAAGCATTGCCCGAGCGGGCGAGAGAACGTGACGTGGCGATTCGCTTGTCGTCGCGAGGACTCAGTCCGTGGCGATCTTAAACAGATTGCTTCGCCGGTCCTGCCGAGAGGCTCGCAATGACCACAAAAGTAGTTTTTTCAAACGGGTTCTGGAGATATGCAAGCACGCCAGTGTTACGCAGCGGACGGTGCGGCAGTCGGTTGAGATTGTGATGCAGACACGCCGTCAACAGAAAATGGTGCCGATGGTGGTGCCGGTGTGGGAGCGGGTGCAACTGTTGGTGCAGGGGGCGTAGACGGAGTTTCTATAGCGGGAGCTGGTGGAGTAGACGTATCTGGTTGGGATACCTGCGGTTCTGGTTTCACCTCTTTGGGTGTGTCTGCAGTTTTCTGCGATTCGTCTTCTACTTTTTTAATCATGGCAAGCAACTCTAACTCTTGGCGCTGGGTGAGCGCTTCTTTTTCTACGATCTGCTTTTCGAACATCTCGCCCACGGAATTGAGCTGTTCATCATCGAGCTCCGGCAAAAGATCTAACCACTGTGTGCGCTCGTCGTCTGATATCTCCGATTCAGCGATTACATCTAATACTTCTTCATATGTCATCATGGATCCTCCTTAGGCGATATTGGGGTTTAGTACGTATTGCGCGATATTGTTAGCAACGCTCATAGAATGTTGCGCTTTTTCTTTGGTCATTCCTGCGCTTGGGTCAATGAACCCGGTAGGCGCCTTAAGCGGTCCGTTAATACCGCCAAGTTTAATATTATGCTGATCAAGTAATTCCTTAAAATCACTTTTTTCAGCATCTTTTGTGGGACCTGCTGGCATATTTTCGTATGTAAAATATCTATCCACAAAATTATTAAACTGTGCCTCATCAAGCCCCGTCAAGCTCCATTCATGGGTTGATGGGTTCGCTTTTATCTGATCGTAAATCCGTGTCAGATGTCCGATCACCTCATTGTTACCTTGGTTTTTTGCAACCATGGTATCGTAGATCCCTTTAATTTTATCAAGGTAGCTTTTTTCTTCCGGTGTGAGATTTTCTTTAGGTTTGGGTGCTGTTTCGGCGTGCTGACCCAGTGATGGTTCGTCCGCAGGAGTTGGGGCAACATTTGGTGTTGGCGTTGAATCTGGTGCTTGGGGTGCCCTCATCCCATGGACCAGATCGTCAGCTTTTTTGGCTATAGTTTCATTATTTCGAATAATATTTGGTCTGTGATCAGGACTGGTTCGCATCAGACTCATGACAAGCCCCATAGCAATCCCGATAGCCGCAATGGTTTTCACCTTATTGTTTTTGATAAAATTACCGACCGTTTCGCGCGCTTTAGTTAACCGTTCGCGCACGGCACTCATAATACCCTTTTTTTGTTCTTCATCGTGCTCTTTTTCGAGAGTATCAACCGACTTTGTTACTTCCCCTGAGTCCTTGCTCGCAAATACACCTTTAAGTTGTTCAACTTTACTTTTTAGCAGAGCTTTGAGTGACGCCAACGTATCAATGGGACCATCGGGATGTTCTTTTGTGTATCGCCTGTTAATCTGTAACCGTTCTTGACCAGCGAGGATATTTTGTTTTGCATGTTCATCGAGCGACTCGCCGTATGGTTCGAGTCGTATGCGGAGATTCTCTTGTGCTTGGCTCAATTGGTCCATAAAGCTTTTGAGCGTTCCATCTTGGAGGAGACCGGCAATATTTTCTTTAATATGTTTGGTAAACGTATCGATATTCTGTTTGATGAGTTTAGATTCGGCAAGATTTGCTTTCATCGCCTCATTTCTATTCGCAATGCGTTGCGCTTCACGGCGAAGCGTTCGTTCGGCTCGCGATTTTTCTACAAATGCTTTTGCTTCTGCAAATGAGCCTTTCCCGATTTCAATAACTTCTTTTGCCTTGTCGCCCGCATTGGCGAGTGGATTAATGAGATACTTTTCTGCGCCCATTTTTACTCCGCCAGTTACGAGATCGACATTTGCCTTCGCTGCATCGATATTGTTGTGGACTCCATCGGCAACATTTTGTTTAAAATCAGCAACCGCTTGCGCATGTTCTTGCCTGCGCTGGTCCCGTTTCTGCGCACGTTCTTGTTTAATCGACTCTTGCAGGAGCGCATCTATCTGATCCCGGATAGCCTTAATCTTTTCTCTTGATCCACCGTTCGTTTGTAGTTCAACAACTTCCGCCGCTAGTTGTGGTCCCATATCTGGATTAGTCCGTTCAGCTTCTGGCTTATTTTTCGTATCGATATACGCATCAAAAGGCGTGGTTTCACCGGGAACAGTCGGCGATGTTAGGGGTTTAGCTTCGTTTGCATTTGATTCCTCTAAGTTTCTCGTACCAGGGAACATGAGATCATCGTCACCATCAATACTTGTGTGTGGAGCAACTTCAGCAGTAGGAGTCGATGCGATCGTTGGTTGTAGAGTTTCCGTCTGTGTTACCGGCGTATCGGCGACTCCTAATGCAGTTTCAAGCGGCTTCGTTGCACCTTTTTGCATCGTATTGAGATCTTCGGTAGTAATTAAATGAGTTCCAGCTTGTCCTTCTGGGTGATTGCTATTATTAATCATCTGATCTGCACTTTTAAACAAGTTCCCACCTCCTGTCATACTCCTCCTTTATACACACAACATCTATGATATTATTATATCTTCTCTATCATACGGCGCAACACCAATCGTTGTCAAATGCCGTTATCAAATATTGTAAGACCATGTGTAACATACCTCTTTTTCAGAATCGTGTAAGCAATTACACCACTAGTGCGCATATGCGCACTAGTGGTGTATAATAATACTATGTCACTGCGACGTTCGCTTAAACTCGAACTTTTGCTTAATCAAATCGCTCTTGGTTTTGTTGGTTTTAATGTGGCGATTGCGCCACATAGCCAGAGGTCGAGTTGGAATAAACTCTATCGTGCGATGCGCGCCAACTCACGCAGCACGCAGTATCGGTTACGCAGTAGAATTCGTCAACTCGAGCACGGCGGTATTATCGAGCTCTGGGAACATGAATATCGGTTAACAGCACAGGGAAAAGCACTTGTGAAACAGTTTAAAGTGCATGATGTCACTCTTTCTCATGGTGCATGGGATGGACGATGGCGGTTGGTATCGTATGATATTCCAGTAGAAAAATCTGCGCAGAGAAATACGTTTCGGCGCACGCTTAAAGCATGGGGGTTTTGTTTGGTCCAAAAAAGTTTGTGGGTCTTCCCGTGGGAGTGCTCTGATGAAATATCTGCTCTTGCACATTCCTTGGATATCGCCTCCTATGTCATCTACATGTCGACCGACACAGTGCCGATGCAAGAAAGGCTTATCACTATTTTTGGTGTTACCAAGTAATAAACGCGATAGCACGGTTTGAGTTGCATTTTTCGAATATATGAGCGCACATATCTACTGCGTGTAGTTCACGCAAGCTTCTTGATACATTACGCCCACCTTTCGATTAAACGAGTGGTATTACACCACTAATGTTCATATGCGCACTAGTGGTGTAATTTATCACGATCTTTGTCAAATTTGTCAAAGATCGTGATGTTGAGACAGGGTCTGTCAATTTATAGCTAAAATGGTATTTTTCGACAGACCCAGACGGTACTATCGCTGACGGTATCGATATTATTTTTTTGATGAATAGCGATTATAACTGAAAACCGCTGGGGCACAACACGTGCATAAGCGACGAGTTGATACCTCAGCGGTTTCGTTTCCGGATATTAGTTCTTACCTGCATACCTCCGGTTAGGATGCGGGTTTGCGTTGCTTGGTGCGATCGGCTTTCAGCCGAACACACCAGACTTTCTCCGCGGCGGTGGCGACCCGCCTGCCGTCGATCTTGGTGGAACCAAGCTTTTCAGCGCCGACCGACGCCCGCTCATTCAGACTCCCGTTGTTGGAGAGTTGTTTGAGGAAGTCGAAGTTCGCACGCAGCAACTCTTCGAGCGCATCTACGCCACCGATCTTGCTTCCTTGGTAGCCCTCTTCGATCGCCTGCAGAGCAACCTCTTCTGCCCAGTGGTTTACGGGGAAGAGAGAAAGCCTGCACTTTCCGCAAACGGCGAGTTCTCGTGGACCCTTGTTCGAGTCAACCCGGTTTTTCTCTCCGCAGACCTGGCAGGAGATGATCTCGGGCCCGGGTGGGGCTTCTTGATCGTGCCTGTCGCCGTTGGTGTCGTCTTCATCTGCCTGTGCGGCGAAAGAGCCGACACCCTGATCGACCAAGTGATAGAGCAGTTCACGGGCATCTTGACAGGCCGTGACCATCCGTTCTTTCTCTACCAAACCAATCGGAGTCGCCACGAACTCATCGCCGCTCTGCAATTCCTTCATCCTTCGCTTTGAAGCGAATTTGATGATCTCTCTCGTCAGCTTCGCATCAGAAGCGATGCCAAGAACTACGGTGGCCGCGATTGGCAGAAAGTCGTCACCTGCCGCGATGCGGATGATGCCAATAGTTTTCTCGTGAGCGATGGCCCGCTCCTGTGCTTTCTTGGCCCGTACGTTTTCGTCCGGCTTGCGTCCGACGGCATCTGTCATGCCAATGTTGTCGAAACCGAACTTGGGAATGACGACAAACGAGGTCGCTCTCGGCCAGCCGGTCAAGTCAATGACCTTCCCGACAAATCCTTCAATGCCTGCTTCGATCCACTGGGCGATGCCCAAGGGGATCAGCCGGAGTCCAGATTCCAGTTTGAAGGAAAAACGACCATTATTTCCTCTCGAAAGACGCGCTCGGAAGTTTTCCTGACGCGCCGGGTCGAACTCATCGGGCAGAAGATCGTCTTGGAACTTGATGGAACCGTCCTCCTGCCTTTCGCCAGCTGGGACAAAGTAGAATTGCCCACTGGACGTTTGGAATAGCTTGACATGCCGCATGGCGCCGACAGGCGCTTTCCCCCACGCAGCGTGTAAAGGAATCTGAATGTCGCCCAAGTTGATACAGGGCGACACCAGGTCACGGGAATTCGGTGATATCATCAGATGAAGCACCGTCCCGTTCTCATTCCACTGACATAGACGCCTGTACCACTCTTGCGAGTAGCGTTGCGTCCTCCGCTCTGCCCTCTGACCCCGTCCTCTTCTCATCAATACACTTCCTTTCGATTACTGAATTGCTTTCAGGTTGGTTACTGCTGAGGTGAAAAGCATTTGTGCCGCGTTCTTCACCCGTTCCTTGTCCGCTGCTTCGGCAGTCGCTAACTGCCGGGCGAAGGTGTTGATGTCTTCTGTATCGGCGCTAACAGCATCGACGTACCCGCACTTGCGTGCGATCTCCATGGTCTCGACGAGTGCCTGTTCGTAGGCGGGGTTTTGCGTTGTCTGCTGGCGCTCTCCGTAGCCGAATCCGCCGACAAACCAAATACACGGGACCGCTTCTTTGATGAGACGCCGTGCCTCGATGATGGCGTCGCGAACACTGTCCGCCTCAATCTCGTTATTGCGAAACGCTCTGTTGATGTCGCGAATCTTTTCTTGATCTTTAGCCGGCATCCTACCGAACCCAACAACCGCCAACGCGGTTCGTGAGAGTTCGTAGATGCAGTCATTTACTAGATCCCATGATGGACCATCTTCCTCGCGCACCTTGATGTGATGGTGCGCATCCTCCAGTTTCCGTTCCAGTACCGCGATCTCATCGCCCAGTGCGCGTTCCCGCGCCTGCGCTCCTTCGCGTACCTGTCGCAACTCTTCGTTTTCCCGAGCCAGTTCGTCAATCATTACTGCGGATACGGGCGGATCGTCGATGGCTTCTACGTCGAACGTGAATCCCCATGCCTCTTCTCCCTGTAGGACTTGAAGGATAACCGTCGATTCACCTTTAGGAAGGTGTATCTCGACCGTATCCTGTCCATACCCGATCCATCGGTAATCGAGCCCTTCGTAGAGCAAAGTACCGTTTACCCACATACGGAGCGCGTCATCATATTCCAGACAAAATCGCACCCACGTGGGTTCCGGAACAACCAGTGTACTGCGCGCAAAGGCGCTACAGTGCTCGGTCCGTTGCCCGAGCTCGGCAAATCTTGCGGCAAGGTTTTTGACCCATTCGGTCGCCCATTCCATGGGCGCCATGGACCAATCCACCTCACCGTCGACACCTTGGTGCGTGTCGCAGAGATTCCCCGTCTCGGGACCATACGTCCGTGTATGGTCCTCCGGGAACGACCCGACGCACCACCATTGTCCGACAATTACCTGACTGTCCTGTGCCATTAAGGCACCACCTCCCTTTCTAAAATCCTCACATTCGAGTTTGAAATGATACAAGTTGTAACGGCTTACTATACTATATATCTCTTGACATGTCAAGATGCGTACGCGCATAATTGAGATGTATACAAGGAGGACAATGGCACAAGACGCATTACTTACACCACAAGAACTCATAGAGGGCGATTTTTTTGAGTTAGCAGGTCTGCAAAACATATCAGAAGAAGAAAAAGAAACACTTATGGGGAAGATCCTTGATGGTTTGCGTGATAAGGTTCTGATTCGTATCGATGATTTGCTTGAAGATGCTGATAAAACACACTTTCAGCAGTTGATCCAATCAGCAGATGATACCGCTATTGATGCATTTTTACAGAATAAAAGCATCAACATTCAACAGATTACCGCAGAAGAAGCATTGTTACAAAAAAACAATTATCTAACGATGCTGTCATCGCTTAAAGATGAACAGCCACAACCACAGGGGAGCAATGGCGGAGTCTAAGCCAGGATTTCTCGAATCTGCAGAAGAACGTATTGCGCGGAGTCCGCACCCCGATGCGATTGCGACTGATCTAGAAAAAGCCGGTTTGGCGTATATGGTAACAGCTTCTGGTTTAGGACCAAAACCAACAGTACCCGATGTACCCGCACCAGACGAAAAAGCGGGAGTTCTAAAATCAGCAGAAGATACAATTGCGGAAAGTGCGCACCCGGATACACCGCCTGCAGAGGGATCTTTTGATTTTGGGAGTAAACCAACTCCTGATTCTATTCCGACACCTCCTGTCGTTGTCGCACCCCCCGTTCCCACGCCAGCACCAGATGTGGTACCCGCAGGTATAATATTACCATCAGACCGCTTAACGCGCGATACAGTCATACCTATAGCGGGCGGTATGGGAACACCGCCTCCAGAACCATACCGACCGACATATGGACCATCGACCCCCCCAGATCGTCCACCGTATGGACCACCCACACCGCCATATGCACCATATCGCCCAGATTATGGACCCGCACGACCTCCGTATACACCTCCAACTCCAGAACGCGGTGGCGATTATGAACGTCGTGCTATAGAAGCGATCAACGCACTTGTCGCAAGAGATGAGGGGCGTGCCGTAGAACGCTATCGTGGTTTACTTGGCGCAGCACGTCAATGGATCGACCGTGAGGGGCAACGCAGACAAGCAGATACGCTCGATGCTGTCGGGCAATGGTCAGACAACGCAAAATGGAAAAAATGGGCAAAAATTGGGCTCAAAGTTGCTGGCGGACTCGGCATAGCCGGAGCGATGGTTATGACCGGTGGCGCTGGCGCAATACTCACCCCTTTATTATTCACCGCTGGGCTACGCGAAGGTGTTGATGGGATACTCCAAACGGTGGAACAAGCGGGCTGGGGGCGCAAACGCACTCGGGCAGAACTGGGTATCCAAGCACAACAAACCCAGCGCATCGACGCGCTTAAAGCACTTGTGCGTGAACGAGTAACGACATTAACAGAAGCAGACTTTACTACGGCGCTCAATGAGATGATTGATTTGGAACGCGGTGTTATCGATCAACAGGGAGTGAACACTAAGTCAGAACAACGTTGGCAGGTAGGGCGCAGTATTGCGTCAACCGTCGTGACGCTTGGCGCGGGTGCGATGGGTGGTATACCACTTGGCACCGCAGAATATGCCGTGCGCGCAACAGGAGAAGCAACACAAGTTGGCGCAACACATCTGGACGCAGCACATAAAGTATTTTGGAACTTACACGGTGGACAATTTTGGTATAACTCGCCAGATGAGATGATGCGTGTCGGTGGCGAAGCCATTAAAAATGGATTTCCATGGACCGTGCTTAAGGGTTCATGGCTTGGCGCATCGCATATTTTAGGACACGGTCTGCCACTTGCAGAGAAACTTGGTCTTGCTGGAGCCGGTG
>Ga0066637_10000208_pt1 | contig 35663 bp, 44 predicted proteins | sample CryGeyCG2014_020_FD_62737 | JGI IMG/M metagenome (GOLD analysis project Ga0066637, IMG submission 62737) | Groundwater microbial communities from aquifer - Crystal Geyser CG08_land_8/20/14_0.20 | ecosystem: Environmental > Aquatic > Deep subsurface > Groundwater | place: USA: Utah: Grand County...
GCAATAGCCTATTTTGGCAAACGTAGGCTTTTTCTAAAAGCCGCGTGAGCTACCGCCCCTCGAGGCTTTTCTTTCTTTTTTTGGTAAGACCTAGTAACTATACACGATAAAATTTCTTGAGAGCTAATTGGGCCTCTTCTTGGGTCAAACGCTTTTGCAACTCTTTAATATATATTTGAGTTCTCTGGCTTAATTCTATTATTCCATCCTGCAACTCATACATTGATATATCATATTTTGTTGGTGACAATATTTCTATTGAACTTGGAGCATAAAACATTATCAACCTTATTAGACTTGCAAAATCCTTTACAGTGCAAGTAACATCTATATAACCAAAATATGAATTGTCCTGTTCCAAAAGCTCTGATTTTTTGACATCATATATTGTTATATCTTTTTCTTTATCCAAAAATCCCTTTAAATTATCTAAATGCTTATCAACAATCTCTTTAACTACCCCTTCAACATCCAATATCATTTGAATCTTGATTCTGTATGAATCCTTTTCAGCAATTTCTTTCCTTTTTTTTAACTCTGCAATTATATAATCATCCAAAACATATCTTGTTGGATATTCATTGGTTTTTTTAACCAGCCCGATTTTGAGCATTGTATTTATTTCATTTGTAATTGCTTCAAAACCCAAATCCAATTGCTTGTTTATTTCTTCAATAGTCTTTGGCTCTACTAATAAAAGCACAGCTATCTTACGTTGTACCTCTGAAATACGCATAATAAATCACTTAAATACCCCTTTAAAAAAATATGACTTCTTTTACACTACCAAATTATATAAATAAGGATAAGGAAATATAGCTAGCATATCTTTTTAAAAGTTAGGGTTTTATATATAGTAATTGGTTTAGAGCATTCTGGAGGGAAATATTATGTTTAGGTTTGATAAAAAAGGTCAAAGTTCAAGTGTTTTTAATTTGTTGATTGCTGCTTTGGTTTCTTTGGCAATCTTAGGGTTGTTGCTAGCAATACTTGGCGGTGTTGGAGGCATAGGCGGAAATAAACCTGATGAAACTGCTGCAAAACTATTAAAGAATGCAAGTCAAAAACCAGCTATGCCATACAGTGATAAAGCAACATTCACAAAAAAAGATAATACAATTTCTGCATTAGCATTATCCAAAGATCTAACAACAGGATCAGAACAAATAGTTATAAAGAATTGTTCAAGCACACCTTTTGAGTCTAACGAAGGAAAACTTGTAAGATATAATGGCAGTGCTGATAAAGAAGTACAATTATATGGAATTTGTGATGACGAAATACTTACAGAAGACAATTCAGGGATTCCAAAAGACTGCGGGCCATTAAATGTAGACGATGGGCTATTCACTTGTTTTTTAATTATAACTAACAAAACAAGCTAAAGGAATTACTATGTTAGCAAAGTTTTTGAAAGAAGAAAAAGCACAGGGCAACATGAACATGGTTTATATGATTCTTGTTATTGGTATTGTTGCTGTTGTTTTAATTGGTGTAATAAAACCTATGTTCAGGCAAAGTGTAACTGTTGCAAAAGCACAGCCTGTTGAAGCACCAACAACAAAATAATTCATATGGTGTATACTTTCAAAAATTCTTTTTTTATCTTTTTAATTAGTTTTTTCATTTACAACCTAATTCATAAGAACAATTTATGTAGCTTTAAAAAAATAGTGCGAGATAGTTACACACAAATACATCAATTAGTTTAAAAATACTTTCTCTTTTTTTGTTTTTAATTTTGAATTTTGATTTTCTTTTGAAACTATTTTGGGTGTTAAAATGAAATATATTGTTGTTACTGGCGGGGTGGTTAGTGGTATAGGAAAGGGCGTAGCTAGCGCATCAATAGCAAAACTAATTCAAACTAATTACGATCTTAAAGTTATGCCAATTAAATGTGATGGCTACTTAAATGTTGATCCTGGTACAATGAACCCAATTGAGCATGGCGAAGTATTTGTAATGGACGATGGTGGCGAAGTTGATATGGACTTCGGACATTATGAAAGATTCTTAAATATTACAACAAAATTTTCTTGGAATTTAACAATGGGAAAAATATTATCATCAATTATAGAAAAAGAACGTAAAGGTCTTTTTTTGGGCAAGACTACTCAATTTATTCCTCATGTAACAAATGAAATTTTAGAAAATTTTATTAGATTACCAGAAAAAGAAAATTGTGATGTTTGTGTTATTGAAATTGGTGGCACAATTGGGGATTTAGAAAATGCATTTTATGTTGAAGCAGTAAGACAATTGCAAATGAAATTTGGAAAAGATAATGTTATTTTTGTGCATTTAACTTATGTGCCTATGTTAAGCAATGTGGGTGAACAAAAAAGTAAACCTACTCAACAAAGTGTACATTTATTGATGGAACAAGGAATATTTCCTGATTTTATTTTAGGCAGAGCAAAAGATCCATTAAGTTCAGCAATAAAAGAAAAAATTGGAATGTATTCTAATTTAGATGAAGACAATATTATATCAGCACCAGATGTATCTAATATTTATGATATTCCGCTTAATTTTGCAAAAGAAAAATTAGATAAAAAAATTGGCACAAAATTAAAACTATTGGGTTATAAGAACAGAATGAATTTGTGGGCTGATTTATTACATAAAATGAAAAACTCAAAAACTAAAAAGAAAATATTAATTGCTGGGAAATATACTGCTTTGCATGATTCATATGCAAGTGTAATAGAAGCAATAAAACATGCTTCTGCACATTTAAGCATTAAACCAGAAATTGTTTGGTTAGATACTTCTTATTTAACCTATGAGCAAGCAAAAACAAAATTAAAAGATATTGATGCAATTATTGTTCCTGGTGGTTTTGGATCCAGAGGTACAGAAGGAAAAATAAATGTTATTAAATATGCTAGAGAAAATAATATTCCCTATTTGGGATTGTGTTTTGGTTTGCAATTAGCAACAATTGAATATGCAAGAACTGTTTGTGGTTTAAAAGATGCAAACAGCACAGAAATAAATACAGAAACTACAAATCCTATAATTGATATTTTGCCAGAGCAAAAAGATGTAGACAAAAAAGGACACACTATGCGTTTGGGTTCACAATTAGCAAATTTAAAACCAAATTCATTAACATCTAAATTATATAATTCTCACAACGCTTCAGAAAGACATCGACATAGATATGAAGTTAATCCTGATTATCACAAAATATTAGAAGACAAAGGTTTAATATTATCTGGATTATCTCCAAATGGAAGGTTAGTTGAATACATTGAGTTACCAAAAGAAAAACACAAATACTTTATTGCAACTCAGGCACATCCTGAATTAAAATCTAAATTCGAAGAACCAAATCCTTTATTTTTTGGATTATTAAAAGCTACTTTGGAGTAGCTTTTATATCTTCTATTTTAAATATCATAAAGATTTGCTAAGAGCATCTAACTATATCTTAAAAGATATTGCTTAACTACTAATATAGTATTAGTTACTAATAGTGAGGTAGTAGTAAACTATTTAAATCCTTTGATACAAGATAAATTAAAGAACATATTACAATAACTTCTTGTTAGCAGTAATATATCTGCTTATTCTATCATTGAAGTCTTTTGGGTCTATAGGTTCAACATTCAATCTTTTGAAAATGGATCTTATGTTTCTTTCATGTATTAATGAATTTTCATCTTCGCTTAAATATTCTACTTCCAAAACATATGCAAAATCTTTAATATCCTGCAAATAAATTATATATTTAAATTCTTCCATTTGAATTTCAAATTCTTGTTTGTGTTTTATCCAAGAAGGATCTTTTTGAGGATTGATTTGTTCAAAGACCTCACACATTTTATCAAAATCTTCTTTATTTTCAAAAGATAGTTTTAATTCTTTTCTTACAATACAAGTAGGATCTCCTTCTTTGCAAATTAGCTCAAAGATTCTATTAGAATACCTAAGACTAACATCTCCAGGCCTGTATCTTGTAGAGTGTATTAAATCATCATTTATTTTTGTGTAGTCTTTAGGGAGCCTCTCTGAAAGCCGATCATATTGCTCTTTCTTAAGTAATGCTTTTAACTCTATTTCGTAAAAGGATTCAAAAGAAACCATTGCACAACACTAATCTACAACATACCCTTTAAGTCTCAACAACCTGTTGTAATATTCCGGACTATATATTTTGTCTTTTCCCTGTCTTATTGCTTCTTTAAAAGTATTAGCTAACAAATCATAGTCTGCTTTATGCCCTCTAACTAAACAATTATGGCCTAAAACAGTTAAATAAGCATTTAACATACCTGTTTCCATCAAAGCCTTTACTTTTGCTTCTGTTTCTGGATATTTTCTAGCAATATATTTTGCACAATCTTCTCTAAATGTTTCTACAGTGTATTTTCCTTCTTTTTGATATTTTCTATTGAAATACTGCTCCAAACCATTTGCAACAACGAACCTCAAAAGAGTTTCAAGTTTGCCTACACCGCCTTTAGTTACTACTTCATCAAAAAGAGCATCCATTTCTTCAACTAATTTTCTTCTAACTTTTATATATCTCTCTTCCAACCTTCTTGCTGCTATTTCTCTTCCTGCACCTTTAGCAATTGCTCCTGAAGCAGAAATTCTTTCCAGCAAGGGTTTTCTTTGTAGGTATTTTGCACCACCAAACGATTCCAAACCGCGCGTTATAGACCACATTGGCTTTTCAGGCATCTTAACACCTCATAAAATAGATATTCCTGTATAATGTATATTAAAATACTATTTATACCTTTCCCTTCATAATTTATTATTATATAAAATTATTGTGTTTGGTGGGATAATATGCGCATTGCAATTATATCAGATACTCATTTTGGTTACAAAGAAGGCACAGAATTGGAACAAGATTGTTACTTTAACTTTGAGCAAGCCTTAGACTATAGCATGAGGAACTGCGATTTGATTCTAATGCCTGGCGATTTATTTGATTTGGAAGAGCCAAGCCAGAAAACACTGAACTCAGTTTTCCAAATATTCGGAGAATACATAAAAGACCAAAAATGGGTCCCTAAAACAACAAAAAAAAAATTATTAAAGGTGCCAATAGTAGCAATTGCGGGTACACATGAATACAAAGGCAAAGACTACACATCACCAATAGATGTTTTGGAAAGTGCAAATTACATTTATCAATTAAAAAACTCAAACCTCACATTTGATAATGTGACAATTTGTGGAATGACAGGCGTGCCAGAAAAAGTTGCAAAACAACTCATAACTAAAATTGGGTTTGAACCTATTGAAAAATCACTAAATATTTTTATGACTCATCAAAGTTACACAGAACTTTTAGCATTTGATGATGAAATGGTATCAACTCTTTCTTTAGAAGATTTACCCAAAGGGTTTGATTTATATATTAATGGTCACATACACAAAAAGAACTTGATAAATACTTCCAATGGACCTTTTTTGATTCCTGGGTCAACAATAATAACACAAATTAAAAAGAATGAAATTCTTGAAAAAAGAGGATTTTACATTTATGACACAATTACAAAAGAATTAGAATTTCTTGAAATACCTTTGCAGAGAAAATATTTTTATTTTGAAATAAATGAAACCAGCACAACAAAACAAGAATTAATAAACAAAATTAATGCGAAGATAAATGAAATAAAAACTTGCAAAATAACTACAAAATACAATAACAAGGAATTGATATTAAAACCAGTTCTTAAAGTGAAGATCTCTGCAAAGCTAGCACTAAATGAAACAACAAACCTAAATGAAAAGGACATACTTGCTCAAGATGTAATCTTATTGTTAGATAAAAAAATAGAGGTTGAAGAGTTAAAAAACAAAATAGAAGCAATAAATTTTGAACAGGACAGGATAAATGCATTAGAAAACTCGAAAAAGATTTTTGAAAAAAATTTAATAGATGCTGGTTTCAAAGAAACAATAGACATAGATACACTAATTAATACCTTGAAGGAAAAAGACAATGAAAAAACAGTCAACCTCATATTGGACAGAATAAAAAAGGATTTAGAAGATCAAGAATCTAAAATATAAATTAAATCCCCTTTTCTAACTTGTTCATTTACTTTTATTCCAACATCCTGCCCTCGTTTTACTGTACTGACTTTGTTTCTTTCAAATTCAACAGATTCTAATTTCTGTCTGAAATAAGTTATTGAGCCTTGAACAACAATTTCTTTTCCTACTTCAAAATTTAAATCAGCATTTATTTCTGCAACCCCTGGTTTTGCAAAATATTTTCTTACTCTTCCAATACAAACCAGCTTACTTGTTCTTTCGCTTTGTTTTTTTGGCTGTATTCCTGTATGGTCTGGTTCTCTTAAATAAAAACCAGAAATAAATCCTCTGTTAAAAACAGTGCTTAATTGTTTTTCTAATTTTGCTTTTGCATTTTTTGTCAATTTGTTATTTTGTGCTAATTGCAGAGCTTCTTTGTAAACTTTTGTTGTTAAATAAATATAATCTGGACCTTTGTTTCTTCCTTCAATCTTAAATCCAGTTGGATTTAATTGTACCAGTTTTTCAAAGAAAGGAATTGTGCACAAATCTTTTGAACTAATTATTCTATTTCCATATATTTCTGCTTTATTGCCCTGCTCTTCTCCTTCTAAATACCAAACTCTTCTGCAAGGGTTTGTACACTTTCCCCTATTAGCACTTTTATCGTGGAAATATAAACTCATGAAACATCTTCCAGAGACAGAAATACACAAACTGCCGTGCACAAATATTTCTAATTCAATTTTTGTCTTCTTTCTTATCTCTTTTATTTGTTTAAGTGACAATTCTCTTGCTAAAACAATTCTTTTTGCTCCACATTTCACTAGAAAATTACAAGCAGAAGAATTAGAAACAGACATTTGTGTACTAATATGAATTGGTATTTTCAATCTGTGGGATTCTTGAAATATTAAAAAATCTGAGCATATAACTGCATCAATTTTTGCTTTCTTTGAGACATTTAGAATTCTTTTTACTAGTGACTGTTCTTTGTCATAAACAATTGTGTTTAATGCCAAGTAGGCTTTAACTTTATTTTTATGACAATATTCTACAACCAAAGGCAATTCTTTTATAGTGAAGTTCTTGCCAAAGTCTCGCATGTTTAAGCCTTTGACACCAAAGTAAATAGCATCTGCTTTTGCTTTTACTGCAGCATACAAACATGGAAAATCTCCTACACCAGAGATAATTTCTATTCTGTTTTTATTAGGCATAAATAATATAGATAATATAATTATATAAATTAGCTTTGTATTACTTTAGAAGTCGATGCCTTGTTTAGCTTGAATACCTTTATCATAATGATGTTTGATTTGTTTCATTTCTGTTACTATGTCTGCCATATCAATGAATTCTTTTGAGCATTTTCGTCCAGTTAAAACAACATCTACAGGTTCTATACAATGTTTTAAACACTCCAACACATCTTTTTTGTCTAATAACTCAAAATATATAGCAGTAAATAATTCGTCAACAACAATTAAATCATAGTCTTGATAACTTGTTTTCAAAGTTTCAAAACCATATTTGCAAATGTTTATTAATTCTTTAGGAACTTCGCCTTTTTTGAAAAAACCGGTTATACCATAATTTATAGATTTGAATTTTGGGAATGCACCTTCAAAAAATAAAATGCTTTTTTCTTTGTCTGGTTTCATAAATTGAACTAATAAAACTCTTTTTCCTAAAACTAAAGATCTTAAAATAATACCAAAAGAACTTGTTGTTTTTCCTTTACCGTCTCCGGTATAAATAATTAACATTATTTATCCCTCAAACGTTCACAAAAACTCTTACCTACACTAGCCATTTTGTGGCCATCTCCAGTATAAACAATTAACATAATATCACATTAATATATTTATTATTCATTGCATTTTCTTTTATAATTGTCAAAAACTTTTCTTTTATGCTAAAGAAAGTGTAGAACATTTCTTTAACACAAATGTTTTACAAAGTGTCATAACTACCTAGTGATGACACAAGGTGTTGACGCTTTTGGTGAACTTAAGCTTTTCTAAAAAGCTTAGCTACATTTACTATATGAACATTTAGGGCAAGTATAACAACCTTCTTGGGCTACCATTTTTGCATGACATATTGAACATTCATCTTTTGGTATTTCTTTTGTAATCAACTTTTGTAATATTGATTTTTTGGGGCCTTCAAATTCAGAATCCGACTCTCTTTGATTTGTTCCTGCATTTAATATTTGCACTTGTCTGCTTGCATCTCTGTAAATTGTCAATCCTTTGCATTTTGACTCATATGCTAATCTGTATGCTTTTTTCACATCATCAACTGTAGCGCTATTTGGCATATTAATTGTTTTTGAAACTGCATTATGAATATATTTTTGAAATGCAGCCTGCATTTTTATGTGCCATTCAGCATCTATTTCTCTTGCTGTGATATATACTTTTTTTAGGTCTCCTGGAATCTCTTCTATCCCCTCAAACATTCCTGTTTTTGCAATTTTTTGCATAATTTCTCCAGAATAAATTCCTCTTCTTTTTAATTCTTGTTCTAAATATTTATTAGTATAAACAAATTCTTGATTCTCCAAAGTTAATCTTGTATATGATAAAGAAAATAGAGGTTCTATTCCTGAAGAAACATCAGCAATCATACTTATTGTTCCTGTAGGCGCTATTGTAGTTATTGTTGCATTTCTCATATTCTTGTAACCTATAACATCCCAATAACTTCCTTTAAAAGCAGGAAAATTTCCTTTTTCTTCACCCAATTTTACAGATTCTTCAATACCAGTATCTGTAATAAATTTCATCACTTTTTCTGCCAAATAAATTGCATCATCAGAATTGTAGGGTATTTGCAACTGCAACAACATGTCTGCCCACCCCATAACCCCAAGACCTATTTTTCTACTTGATTTTGTCATTCTTTCAATTTGTGGCAAAAGATATTTATTCACATCAATCATATTATCCATAAATCTTATTGCCAATCTTACTGTTTCTTCTAATTTTTTCCAATCTATTTTTCCTTCCTCATCAATCATATTTGCCAAATTTACAGATCCCAAATTACAGGATTCATAAGACAAAAGCACTTGTTCCCCGCAATTTGCACTTATTATTCCATTTACTGCAAATTTATGATCTTTGTTAAAAACAGTTAAATTGTATACCTCTTCCATTTTTTTAAGATCTATAATCTCAACAACTTTTGCATAATCAATTTGTTTTACATCTCCCCATTTTGCTCTTAACAAACTATTTAATTTTTTTTGTTTGTTTTTATTTTTAAATCCAATTGATTTAGCGAATGAATTTACATCTTTTCCATTAATATGTAAATCAAATCCATCATATTCTTTTCCATTTAATTCACATTTACTATACCTCACTCTTGAAACAATACCAAAAGTAGATAGTAATAATTGCACATCTTCAATTAATTTAGTGTGGGCAGAAGTCAAAGTTATGCGCCTTACTCTTTTGGTACCCCTATACATACTATGAACATTTCCGTCACTACTGAATAATCCATTTAAAAATCCTTTTTGGAATTCTCTATTACCTCTTAAAACAGTTATTGGGATTCCTTCTTTCTTTGAAACCGCTTTAAATTTTTTCAAAAATAAATCTCTTGCAATTTTATTTGTTGTTGCCAATTCGATAACTCCCTTTGTTTTTAATCTATCACAACCATTTATATCAATTCCTAATTTATTGCAATATTTCTTTATAAATGAATATATCTCTTTATCTTCTTTTCCAAAAACAAAACCAATTTGCCAATTTTTTACTTTTTTATTTGAATGCCAACTAATCCAACCATTACCATAATTCCATCCCAATACAAAACCATCATTTGTAGAAAATTTGTATTCTGATCTATTTGGAGTTATACCATATTTTGATAATACTATTTTTGTTCCTTTTTTTAAATCTTTTACTTCAATCTTCTCATTGTTATACGAAATCAGATTATGATTTTTTGTTAAATCAATATATAATCCATTATCAAATTTAATCCTATATATTTTTTGTTTGCCAGTACTAAATGCTTTTGCAGGCGTTATTTTACCATCTGGACAAAGAACACTAAACTTTTTGTTTAATAATTCTTTTATTGGTAACAAACCAATATCTGTATGAACTTTGTTTGTTCCTCTGTGGCAGGGGTTTGTTGATTCGATTACACCCATGTTTGAAACTTGATTGTGCCTGTTTATTTCATCAATAAATATTATTCCGGGCTCGCCATTCTGCCAAGCCATATTTGCAATTAAATCAAATACACTTCTAGCATTTAAGTTCCCTGCTACTTCTCCATTGTGCGGATCAATTAAGTCATAATCACAATTATTTTCAACAGCCTTCATAAATAAGTCTGTAACTGCAACAGAGATATTAAAATTTGGAATCTGCCCCTCTGTTTGTTTACAAGAAATAAACTCCAAAATATCTGGGTGATCAACTCTCAAAACACCCATATTTGCTCCTCGACGGCGCCCGCCCTGTTTGATTACATTTGATGCGGCGTCAAAAACTTTCATAAAAGAAATTGGACCCGAAGCAATACCTTTTGTTGATTTAACAAAAGATCCTTTTGGTCTCAATCTAGAAAAAGAAAAACCCGTATTATGAATCACAGTGAATCCATTTTGTCCTGACAAATAATTTTGATATTTTTCAACAGTAAAATCATAAAATGGTTTTGTTTCAACTGTTTTCTCTGCAGAAACAACATAATCCAATTTTTCAACTAAATTTAATATTTTCTTAGTCTCATCATTGTTTATGGTAACCAATAAATCAATTAGTTTTTGTTTTGATATGCCTTTGCCTTCTTTAAATCTAGCCAACCAAAAATTTTTTCCATTTATTAGGATACTTTTTCTATGAATTGCATCACATTTTGTACTTGTGCCTATTTTTTCAAAAATGTTTTCAATATAATCAAAACTTATAGGCAATCTTTCTAATACTGTGTGCTTATTCTTAATTGTTTTAGCCAATCTTTCTTTTTTTAAATTTGATTTTAAAAATCTTAAAAATAATTCTTTAATTTTTTCGATATCCTCAGAAACAGAAAAAGTAACTTCATAACAATCTTTTTTTGCATTTCTTTTGGGTAATCGCACTCTTGAATAAGGCCTCAAGCCTAACAAAGACAACAAATGTAATATTTGATCTGCTAGGTCTTTACAAATTGTTGAAACACTAGTTCTTGAGTTTCTATTATCAACATACCCATCAGAATCTATAAGCCCTGCTAAAAAGCTACAAACAACAGATTTAGGTGATTTTATAATAAAACTAGGAATAGATAAATTTAATTTTTCTCCAATAGTTAAAATATTATTTTCTTTTATCCAATTAGTAAACTTGGCTGTTGTTGTACACAAAGAATATAATTCTCTTTTATCTTTTTGAATTGCAACATCAATATTAAATCTATTTAATAAAATTGCTTTTGCAAACTCTAAATTTTCTGTTGTACCATCAAACAATCTAAATCTTAAACCATTTTTGCTATTTCCTAAACTGCCATCACCCAATGCAAAACCAATTAACCAAGCAACATCTTCATCAATTTTTATATTGTCTATTTCTTTATATTCATTAAATAACCAATTCATATTCAAATCTGGTTTTAATAATAAATCATTTTGTTTTACTTCATCAGCTCTTTTTTCAACTATATTCCAATTTTTATCAATTACAAAAAAAGGGTGCCAAGCACTAGTGATTGCACAAGTACCTGATTTTGTAATTATTTTGTTAGCATCAGAAATTGAATTAAATTTCCAGATTTTGTTGACTTTGGCAGAGATAAAAGAATTTGATTGTTCATCAAATGAAATAGTTTTAATATCTTTGTCTAAAAGACTTATAATTTCTGCTCCAGAAGAGTCTGTTTCAATAGTTTTAGTTTGCAAAAAGAGTTTTTCATATAATATATCTATATTTTCCAAACCACAAAAACTAGTAAATACTTTTGATCCTGAGACTATACACCCGCCTCCACTTTGTTGGATTAAAGCAGTATATTTTATAGCATCAAATATTTCTGACATTGAATCTCCAACAGGCAAAACAAAGCACGCAGACAGCATTCCTAATTCTGTTCCTGCATTCATTAATGCAGGGGTATTAGGTAAAAAATCTAAATAATACATCATATCAAAAAATTTATCCTGCAGTTCTTTATACTTTTTTTGAGACAGTCTTTTTTTATCTGCATTTGCAATATGTTCTGAAACTCTGTCAAACAATTGATTTGGTGTTTCAATAATATTTCCATTGTTATCTTTTAATAAATATCTAGCTTCCAAAACCTTAATCGCATTTAATGATAAATTTGTTTTTTCAACACTTCCAGTATAAACTTTCCTAATTTCTCTCAGCTTTCTTTTGTATTCTCTAAAAATTATAAATGATTTTGCAACTGCGGGATGTTTCTGCATTAAAACAGTTTCAACATTATCTGAAACATCTTCAACACTCGGCACTTCATCTTTCATTCTTTTTTCTATATCTTTAACTACTTGTTGAACTAAAGCATCCAAATCTTTTGGTTCTTCGTTTATAGAATCAAAAGCCTTTTGCAAAACAGTTTTTATTTTTTCAGGATCAAAAACAACTACTTCGCCAGTTCTCTTTCGAATATTTTCTATCATTATTATCACTCCAACTTCAAAATCTCTTTTTTGAAATCATTAGTTGTTTTGAATGCTTTATATATAGATGCAAATCTGATGTATGCAATATCATCCAATTCTTTTAAATATTTTATAACTGAATTTCCTATCTGTTCAGAACTTACCTCAACATTTCCTTCTCTTCTCAAATCTTGTTCTATTTTTGAAATCAATTCTTCAATTGCTTCAATTGTCACTGGCCTTTTTTTACACGCCAATATAATACCTCTTTTCATTTTCTCTTTATCATATTTTTCCCTTGAACCATCCTTTTTAATTACAAAGAAATCTACATCCCCTATTTTCTCATAGGTCGTGAATCTTTGCTCACATTTAAGACATTCCCTTCTACGCCTAATTACAGCTTCCGAAACATCCCTTTTATCTACCACACTGAGGTCTTCAGAGCCACAAAATGGACAAATCATAAAACAATCACATAACTACATATTGTGGTCTTGTAGAAACAAAAACACAATCCGTTGTACTAAAAACAAGATCAACATTTATAAATAGTTTGTTTAGTCATAATGAATTTTAAATGAAAATAGAACTTTGAAAAATAATTTTATAATGAATTAATCAATGCCTTTCTAATATTTATTAAGAAAAAATAAATAATCTTTAAATTATGTTTAATTGCTTGTAATTAACTTATAAATAAATCATGTTATTGATTAAAATGATCAAATCTAGGGGCATTACAGATAACTATTTAAATATATATTAGATTAATACTATAGTAATGGGATTTTTATGGTTGAAACGTTTTCTTTACAAACATTATCCAAAGATGAGAAAATACAATTGTTATATGAATTAGGATTTAAATCTGATGGCATCTATGTATTAGATCCAGAAGGAAAAAAAATTAAAGATAAATATATAGATGTTGATGTCAAACTAGAAAATATGCTAATTTTACCAAGTAGTACAATAATATTAGATAATAACCCGATGAGTATTGCCTCATATCTAGAGGAACATCCAGATGTGTTCTGATACCTATAAAGATACAATTGAAGGCATAACTAAAGGCGCATTAGAATTTGGAGAAAATAAAATAAAACAACTTGTTCAACAATTTAAAAATGGTAAACTCGCATTTATACAAGATCAAGAAACTATTGACTTGGTAAAGAAACAACTTGAAAGTGGCGAATGGGATTTATGTAAAGGTTACATAAAAGATGACTTTTTAAAATTACTTGTTAAAATGGGATTAACTCTAAGGGAATTAGATCGATTAAAAGAAACAAAAAAAATACAAAACTTAAAACAAAAAATAAATATAAAATTTGGACCTAGAGGAATACACATTTCTGAAATTGTTCAAAATAAATTGTTGACTTCTTTTATTGGCAGTTTAGCAAAAACAATTAATACTGTGCCAGAGATGATAGAATATATTGAAAAATTGTTAAATAATTTAGATAATTATGTAATTTTTATAAAAAATACCGACAATGTTAAAAACATCCATAAAATTATTGAAACTAAAATTATGGCAAATACACCGGATTTCCTTATAATATTTTCATGTGGCTCTGCAATTCAAGTAGCGATGACTTTAAAATCAGAATTATTTAAAATGCAAATAATTACTGAAAATTATACTGTAGAAATACAAGAAGAAGGAACGGAAGGCATAAATAAATATTTAATATTCCTATTTAAACAAGAATCAAATTTATTTGAAGATAAATAGAAAAAGTGTAGAAAGAGATTTTGTTTCTAATTAAATTTGAAACTATTTGTAAAAGATTCAAGGCACAATGCCTTTTAATCTTATACACTTACTCTTTCTTCTTAACAAGAGTTTTTTTCGATTTCTTAGCTTGTGTCTAAATCGGCTTGCTATTGCAAGAGCTTTTGACACTTCGTTAAAGTTTTAAATCTTTTTTGATTTTGAATCTTTACGCTCTCTTGTTTCTTTTTGTTCTTGAGTTTCTTCAACCAAAATGCAATTTACAATTCCTGATTGACCAGGTCTTGATGTTACTTTTGCTAACTTTGTTGCACCTTTAATATCAACAATAATTAAAGCGCCTTTTGTTATTATATTTCTTCTTGCATATTCTCTATTTGCAGGATTTGCTTTTACTGTTTTTATTTCTGCTTTGAAGTTTTTCTTATTCAAAACTACATTTGCAAACTTCACTGCTGCTAATTTAACTTTTTTATTAGCACCCTTGCCTCTAACTATTTTTCTATGATCTTCTTCAGCCAAAGTAGTTAATGCTGGTCTGTTTGCCAACTGTGTTAATACCTTGTTCCTTCTTTTCAAAGAATGTCTTAAGCCACCTGATGGCTTCCTTTTTGATTTTCTTGTAACTAACATTTATTACACCCCAATAAAACTATAAAAATAGCAATTTAATCTATCTATTATAATCTATAGTTAAGTAAGGTTTTTAAATTCCTTACTCTTCTTCTTGGCTTCTGTTCACCAATACCAAAATCTTATCATTTTCTTTAAGTACACAATCATCTTTCGGATACTTTAGCTTCTTGCCCTCGTAAACTGCAATTATTCGTTCATCATCAGTGTTTATCTGCTTTATTTTTTTCCCATAATACTCACTGCTTTTTGTTACCAGAATCTCTTCTAATTCCGCTTCACCAGTACTTAAAAAAGCTAAATCTATTAATACAGGTTTTAATAAAATCTCTTCAATGTACATTGCAGCAGCAACCTCGGGATGAATAGACAAATCTATACCCATTTTTGTTAAAATTGTTTTATCATAAGTTGTTTTTGCTAATCTAACTGCAACTTTTTTAGCCCCTTTTTCTTTTGCCATCATACCGACAATTAAATTAACTTCATCAGAATCTGTTAAAGCAATTAACGCATCACAACCTTTTACATTTGCTTGTTCTAAAACCTTTTCTTTTGTTGCATCATCACTAATTGCAATAATATCAAAATCGTCTGCAATCTGTTGGCATCTTTCTATATCCTTCTCAACTAAAACAACTTCATGATCATGATCTAATAATAATTGGATCAAAGCAAAACTTATTTTACCAGCACCTACAATTACAAAATACATTTCTTCATCTCCTAATAGTCTTCATAGCTATAACTCTTTTAAAACAAAGGGCAATTTTTTAATTTTGTCTTTCCCTGAAAAATGACCTTTTTTGTGCAATATAACTATATCTGAATGTAATTGTTTTTCAAATATTTTAATATTATCAAATGTTACCCAATCATCATTATCAGAAAATAAAGATACAAACTGTCCTAAAATTTTCACCTTGTGAAAATTTATTGGTTTTGTTATCCAAGGTTTTACTATTTTTAATGATTCTTTGCCTTCTTCTGCAATTGCTTTCATATTCAATTTAACCCACGGTGCAACAAAAATTGCACCGCCTATTTTTTTGTTCCCTTTTTCTAAATATCGTAATACAGTTTGACAACCAATACTGTGACCAACAAAAAATGTGTTTTTATCACACTCGCCTACTTGCTTTGACAAATAATTTACCCAAACATTTATTTTTGGATGTTCAGTATTTGGCATTTTAGGCACATATACTTTGTAGCCCTTCTTTTCCAGCTCTTTTTTCAACCAGGGAAACCAGCCTTCTTTTGGGCAGCCTCCCCAACCATGAACAATAAACACTCTTTTCATAATTATCTTCTCCAAAGCCGAATATTAAATAAAAAACCAAAAAGAACTAAAATGGGTATTATTTCCAATCGGCCCACAAGCATGTTTATTATTAACATGATCTTACCTATAATCGGTGTGGCTACAGATATTACTCCTACTGGAATTCCTATATTTCCCTGAGCAGAAGTAACCTCAAACAAAGAATCTAGTGCATTATACCCTAAAGCAATAAAAACAAATGTTCCCAACAGAATAAACAAAACATACATCAAAATAAAACCCAAAACCTCCAACATAATTTTAGTATCAATATTTTCGCCATTAAATTGCTTTCTAAAAACTGCTTTTTCAGGTAAAATCATTTCTTTTGTTTTCCACCAAACAATCTTTAAAAAGATTATAAATCTTTGAAGTTTTATTCCACCACCAGGTGATGCTGTTGATGCACCAACAAACATCAAGAATATCAGAATCCCTTTGAAAAAGTCAGGAAATGCTTGATGAATTCCATAGTTAAATAAAGACAACCCGCCAGTAGAACTCGAAACTATATAAAACAAAGTATGCAAAGGTACTAATTTAGAAAATTGCAACATTACAATAAAAAATAAAAATATAGCCATAATAATATAAAAAACAAAACTTTTATCACGAAAATATTCTAACAAACTTTTCTTGTCATACACCCGATAATGCGTAATAAAACTCATTGCACCAAATATCATTAAAAACATAATAATGACTAAAACCCAAATGGAATTATAACCGAGCAATCCCGTATCAGTCATATCTGAACCTGTACTGGATATCGATGTAAATGTATAATACATAGAATCAAAAAAGGGCATACCCGAGATACGCAATAAAATAATTCCTACAATTGATATAAACACATATATTGCAACAAAAATAGCCACTGTTTTTTTAACACTTGACTTTAATTTTTCTGTGTGGCCTTCAGATTCTGCAAATAACTTAAATTTAGAATATGTCAAAAACAATCCTAAAATTGCAAGCACAACAATACCTATTCCACTCAACCACTCTAAAAACGCCCTCCAAAAAAGAGTACTATACATCAATGAGCTTTGACTTGCAAACATTGAATATCCTGTGCTAGTTAATGCAGATACTGATTCAAAAAAACCGTCAATAAAACTGCAATTTTCCAAAACAATAAATGGAATACTTGCAAACAAAGAAAATATTATCCAAAAAAGTATTATTGTTACAACTGCATGTCTTCTTTCAACACTAATTTCTGTTTTAAATTTTAATAATTTTGCAACTGTCCTTACTATCAAAGCCAATAAGACATACAAAAATAGATAGTATGTGGGTTCTTTATAAATAAAAACAAATATTATTGGAATAAGAAATACATATGCACTAGCACTAAGTAGCACACTAATGTTGTTTAATATTAATTTAAGGTCTTCTTTATTGTAATATAACATATAACCACTTTGACCTGGTGTCTATATATAAATAATTTGTATATATAAAAGTATCTTGAAACAAGAATCCTTTTTAAACCTACCTTTAAGAATATTATATATATTTATTCCCACCGCTTTCTTTGTAAAGAAAGCAGAGTGTAGAACATTTCTTTCTAAGAAACGAAGTGTAGAAGATTCTCGTAAAGAATCTTTTACAAAATGTTGCAAAAGTTCTTTGCAACACAATGGTTTACAAAGTGTCATAAACTATAAGTTGATGGCACAGGCTTCGCAAAGAAACACGTTGCAAAGCAACCATTTGTGTAAGTACACAAACAAAACATAAGTTTTGGGGTGGACTGTAGGCTTTTTGTTTAAAAGGCATATAGAAGCAGTTGTAGTCTAGCGGTTAGGATGATTGCCTTCCAAGCTATCGGCCCGGGTTCGAATCCCGGCAGCTGCATCACAAAGGCACTCGAAGAGAGACTTGTGATGACTTAAAGCAAACCCAGTTTGCGAAATGGCATCAAAATGGCATCTGAAAGATGACTTTTGATAAATACTAATTGTGATATAATATGAAGATTTACATATTTAGATTTGGACACAGATTAGAAAGAGACAAACGAATTACAACTCATTGTGCATTGGTGTCTCGAGCATTTGGTGCTTGCAAAATGTTTTATTCTGGTCAAGAAGACCCTAGTTTTGAAAATAGTGTAAAAGAAGTTCAAGAAGATTGGGGCGGAAACTTCACTATAGAATATATACCAGATTGGGAAAAATTCTTCAACATCAATAAGGACAAGTATTATATTGTTCATTTAACAATGTATGGCACTGCTTTTGATGATTTTGCAAAAAATTTCAATAAAACTTTTAAAAAAGGTTTACAAAAACAAAAAAAAGATTTGTTAATTTTTGTAGGATCACAAAAAGTTCCAACTGCTGTTTATCATTTTGCAAATGCTAATGTTTGTGTAACAAACCAACCTCATTCCGAAGTCTGCGCTTTAGGGGTATTGCTAAATGCTCTTGTTGATTATCGTACTGTAAAATTTTCAGGTGCAAAAATAAAAGTTAAACCTAATTTAAAAGGAAAAACAATTGTTAAAAACTAAATTACTTTCTTTATTTCTTCACACAATTTTAACATTGTTGATTCAGGAATCTTAAAATCTTTGTTGTAGGGAGAATAATTTTTCCCTCAGTGTTCATCAACAAATTTAATATTATCAAAAATTCTTGGTTCTTTATATCTAGGAATAAAATGTACATGTAAATGCTTTGTTACATTTCCCTGAACAATATAACACATCAAATCAGGCTTAAACAATTTTTCTAATGCTCTATTGATTTCTATCAGTTAAATAATACTTGCCATCAGTTGATTCCAATTTCAGTTGTACCCAAATTGGGGACAACTCAAATTGAACAAATTCTCTATCTTTAACTTTACCCCAATATTGTCTAGGTGTTGGACTATTTGTCAAAGCTTCGACAATATCTACAACAGAAAAATACCATTCATTATTGTACCATTCTCGTCTTATTTTCTTATCTTCAAACACTACTAAAGCATTATCTTTATTCATAGAAATCCAAATAGATAATAACCCCTATCTTTATATATATTATGCCCTAAAAATATATTATCATTACATAGTGGGTTTATCCCACGGGTTTTTCTTTGAGAAACCTCTAGTTTCTTTTTACAAAAAGAAACTGGTGGTAGCAGGGGTGCCGCAGCGGTCAACCGGGGTGGGCTTAGGACCCACTGGATGTAGATCCTTCAAGAGTTCGAATCTCTTCTCCTGCATATTATTAAGGATTTGAAAAATCCTTTCAATACACAAAGTGGATTGGTAGATTTCCATAAACACTTTTCCAAAGGGTTTTGAGGATTTAATTTTCCATATTTATGTGATATTTATGAAAGAAATTGAAGTTAAAATTTTGAATGTAAACAAAAAGGAAATTGAAAAGAAATTATTGGCTTTAGGCGCAGAAAAAAACTTTGATGATAATATCGATGCAATTTATTATAGCATTCCACAAAAAAAAGAAAAAAAGAAAAAAACTGCTTTAAGATTAAGACAAAAAGGAAACATAGTTGAATTAACATACAAACACAGAACAAAAACTAAATGTGTAAAGATTTGTGACGAGTATGAAGTCAAAGTGTCTGATTTTGAAGAAATGAAAAAAATATTAAAATCATTAGACTATAAAATAAAAACAGAAATCAAAAAACATAGAACATCATATCATATAAATAATGTTCATTTTGAATTAGACACATACCCTAATGAACCTACATTGTTGGAAATTGAAGCTCCAAACATAAAGACAATTGAAAAATATGTAAAGCTCTTGAGTTACACTATGAAAGATGCAAAGGGTTGGAGCTACGCAGAAATATTAAATTATTATAAATGTGAGTGCAAAAAGAAAAAATAATTAATTAAACAATTTTCTTGCAAATTTTAGTTCTTTATTTACTGATTTTAATATATTTTCTTTTTTCCACATTTCATTTATTTCTAATTGTAAAGGAACATTTGTTTTTAATACTGGTTTTAAGGCTCTTAAAAAAGATTCTGAAGCAGTACTTAAATTTCTATGTTCTTTAGTTCTAAATGCCGAGCTTAAATGTATTTGTATTAATTTATTTTTCATTAAGTCATACAAATATTCAATTTCTTTAGGCGAAATAGTATATGCGTGGCAAACATCTAAACAAAAACCATATTTGCTTTTTAAGATTTTGCTTGTTGCTTTTTTATTATTTAATTTTTCTTTTTTAGGCATATTCTCCAATATTATATTCCAAGAATAATTATCTATTAAATCATAGGGGCAGTCATGAACGTGAAACAACATTGCTTTTGCATTGACTTTATCATATAAGTCATACAAACAATCCAATATTTTTATTTGTTCTTTTTTACTTTCATTAATTATTTTAAATGGACCATGTATTGAAACATATTCTAAGTCTTTTAACCATTTTTTATCTTCTTTATTTAATTTGAATCCGTAAATTCGTTCTTTGAAAGCCATTGTTAATTCTAAACCATCAATATTAAATTTACTCCAATATTTTTTAAAGTTAAAATTAGGTTTTTGCATTAATTCATCTAATTTCTTTCCTATTGGTAAACATATTAAATTATTCATAGGATCACAAAAAAAATAAAAAATTAGAAAAGAGTTTTGATTGCTCTCTTTTCATATTCTTGTTTTGCTTTTGTTACAAATTCTTTAATTGACATTTCTTTTTGTTCTTTAGTATCTCTAATTCTTATGTTAGCCGTTTTAGCTTGTTGTTCTTTTTCGCCAACAATTAAAATATAATTGTAATACATTATTTCCCCCTCTCTAATCTTTTTATTCATTGATGATGGTTTAGTATCACAATCAACTCTTAATCCTTCTTGCTTTAATTGTTTTTCTATTTCTAATGCATAATTATTAAATGCATCTGCAACTGGGACAATTAAAACTTGTCTTGGGCTTAGCCACATTGGAAATTTGCCACCATAATGTTCTAATAAAATACCAAAGAATCTATCTGGAGAACCAATTAATGCTCTGTGAATCATTACTGGTGTTTTTTCAGTGTTGTCTTGATCAATATATTTCAATCCAAATCTGCCAGGCATATTAAAATCCAATTGAACTGTTGAAACTTGCCATTCTCTTTGCAAAGCATCTTTTACTATAATATCTATTTTGGGGCCATAAAATGCTGCTTCGCCAATAGCTTCAACAAACTCTAATTTTTCCTCTAAAGCTAGTTGTTTAATTATCTTTTGACCTTTTTCCCATATTTCATCAGAACCCAAATACTTTTCTTTATTTAATGGGTCTCTATATGATAATCTTATCCAATAATTCAGACCGTAGGTTTGTAATGCGATTTTAATTACTTTCAAAACATTTCTTACTTCATCTTTGATTTGATCAGGTCTACAAAAATTGTGTGCATCATCTTGTGAAAATGCTCTCAGTCTTGAGAATCCAGATAATTCTCCTGGTTTTTCATCTCTATATAACATTGCAAAATCTGCTAATCTTACTGGCAAGTCTCTATAACTTCTTTGTTTAGATGCATAAATTTGTGTGTGTTGAGGGCAATTCATTGGTTTCAAAAAGAATTCTTCGTTTGTATAATTAGATTTTACTGTGAACATATTTTCTTTGTACTTATCATAATGCCCGGATACTTTAAATAATTCTGCTCTATTAAATTGCGGTGTATGAACTTCTTCATAACCTATTTCTGTTTGCAATTCTCGTGAGAATTTAATTATTTCATTTCTAATTATATTTCCTGCAGGAGTATACAAAGGTAAGCCTGCTCCAACCAAATCAGAAAACAAAAACAATTCTAACTTAGTGCCTAATTTTCTATGATCTCTTTTTTTTGCTTCTTCTAATAAATTCAAATATGTTTTTAATTCGTCTTTATTTGGAAAAGAAATAGCATAAATTCTTGTTAGCATTTTATTTTTTTCACTACCTCGCCAATATGCTCCTGCAATGCTTAATAATTTCACACTTTGTATCATTGAAATTTTTTCTAAATGCGGGCCTCTACACAAATCAATAAAATCGCCTAGTTTATAGGTTGTAATTTTTTCGTTATTGGGCAGATCATTAATTAATTCTATTTTATATGGTTCGTCCTTAAATATTTGTAAGGCTTCTTTCTTTGTTACCTCTTTGTATTCAAAAGGTGTATTTTTATTTACAAGGGTGTACATTTCCTTTTCCACTCTAGCAAAATCTTCCTGTTTAATGTCAAGATTGTCAAAATCATAATAAAATCCGTTTTCAATAGGTGGGCCAATCGTGATCTTAACTTTTGGAAACAAATGTTTTATTGCTGCAGCCAACAAGTGTGCACTTGAATGCCAAAACACTTCTTTTCCTTCTTTTGAGTTAAAATCTACATCTTTTGCTATTCCTTTCTCTATTTTCATTTTTATTCCACCCGCGCCTTTAAAAAGGCACCGTCTGCCAAAGGTATGTCTTAGGTACACCTAGTGAGCATACGATGGCCTATAATACAATAATAGACCTAATTTATTATATATAAAGAGAAAAAGGAATTAAAAACCTTCCCACTAGCTACATCTTGATTTTATTAATATTATTAACACATAGCCAAGCAGTTGCATTGCCAAACCCTTTTTTGTTTATATCAAAAGGTTTTACTTGCTCAGGATTCTTCAGAAAAATTAAAATACAATAATTTTTATCTTTTGTATATTCTAAAGCCTCAGCTTTAGAACTAAAATCAATATATCCTTTGCACCAATATTCATCAATAATTTCTTTTAATTGATTTTCTGAATAATGATCATATTGTAAAACTTTATCAACAATTGCTCTAGCAGTTACTGGAGAGGCTGCATCTTTAAAATAAACTGTATCTCCTTGCATTACTTTATTCCAAGGATCTCTTCTGGTCAAATACCAACGAGTTTCAATTGTTTTTTCTTTGCTTAATATCTTTGGAATTAATTTCCATTGTTTATTCATTATTGCAACATGATCCATAATATCACATATTTTCTCTAAAAGGGTTTGGAACATTTTCTTTTAATATAGTCAATACTGAGCAATCTCTTATAATGTCTGAAAATTTGTTTCTAATATTCTTCAAAATGTCTCTTAGTTCTTGATTATCTTTTGCATCAATTTCTAATTCTATATCCCAATCACCAATTAACCTGTTAAAATATATTGCATTAGGATGAGATAAACAAAAATTAATAAATTTTTCTTCTCGTTCTTTTGTAGTGTACTGCAACCAAAATAATACCTTATATCTTGAATATCCTAATGTAAAACTTTAGATCTATACCAAAAATTGTTTTGATGGTTTGGATATTTTATGCATTACCAATAACAGGAATAAATATTCCTGCTTTTGAAACAGCAACAATTGCATTAATTCTTGTTGCAACAGCATTTGTTTCAGAAATTGTTAGGTCTGGTATTGAAGCAATACCCAAAGGACAAATAGAATCTGCTAAAATTTTGGGTTATACAAAAATACAAGTAATAAGATATATTATTTTACCTCAAGTATTTATGAGAAATATGCCTCAAATAATAAATGAATTTGCAACAATAATGAAAGACACAACGTTAGCTGTGATAATTGGAGTAAATGAATTGCTACACAACATATCTAATGCAGCAGTATTAAGTTACAGGCCTTTGGAATTATATACTATTTTGGGCATACTCTTTTTGGCAATTATTTTACCAATAACAATATTGAGTAAAAAATTAGAGTTTAAAGAAAGAATTAAAAAAAGATTTGTAAGAACTTAAAGCTCAAACAAATCTTCTAGCTTTTTTGCTTTTAATGCAACTTTTAGAGCAAAGCCTAACTCTAAACTAGGATTGTAATTTTCAATATTATTATTCATATTAATTAACATATAAAATTATGTTGTTTAATGGGATAGATCTAAATAATAATTTGTAAAGGCTCTTATTAAAACTGCTGCTAACAATGCTGCAACAAGAAAGTAATCTACTTCCAAAGGGATATTCTGCAATGCACTTGTAATTGATTGATATAAAATACCTACAATCAAAACGCCAAGCAGAACCCATAATGCATTTCTGTCAGCAATAGCTTCATGTTTTTTGTCTCTTTCATCTTTCTTTAATTTTAACATTATATGTATAACATCAGCCAATAATATTGCTATCCAAATTGTTGTTACAATTAATTTTATGTGAAGGGACCAAAAAGGAATTAACTGGAAAATTGCAAATATTGCTATAAAAATAATTATGTAAACCCAACCTTGCCAAGTTTTAGGATATATTCCCCACCCTAAATACTTTCTTCTTGTAAACCATTCTGGCTTCCCAATCATCTAATCATCATCACAAAATATACAGTTTTTATTACATTTAATAGTGCAAACAGTTTAAAAAGGGATTTTATCTTATTTATATATGTATTCTTTGTTAAAAAAGATGAAGAAAGCTATTTGTAAAAAACATGCAAAAACAGATGAGCTAGAAAAAGAAAATATAAAAGAGAGCATCAGAATAACTAAAAATAATACCATTACTATTAAAAAAATATTTCATTCTACCTTTTTAATAACATATCCTGATGGAATTACTGTTTTAACAGACCCTTATTTTAATAACATTTCCATGGGTAGTTTAAAATTGGCAGAAACAAATAACACAAAAAAAGAATCTTTGCCCAAAATAGATATTATTCTAATTAGCCACGAACATTTTGATCATTTTGATAAAGAAGCAATAAAATTTTTTGTTGAAAGAGATAAATGTATTGTTATTGGACCATTAGAAGTTACAAAAGAATTGGAACTCCAAAAAAATGAAGAAAGGACAGTAAAGGTGGATGATGAAATTGTGGTAGCAACAATAAAAATTAAAGTGGTACCTGCACAACATCATCAATCATTTTATCCTGTTGGATTCGTATTAGAAAAAGACAATAAAAAAATTTATTTTGCGGGAGATACTAATACCTTACCAAATATTGTAAAAGACATAAACCTAGCAATTATGCCTTGTGGCGGAATTTTCACAAGCGATTTGTTTGAATTTATATCGATGGTCAGACAATTAAAGTGCGAAATTGCAATTCCTATGCATTACAACACTTTTGAAATAATAAAAATAGATTGTGAAAAACTAAAAGTAAGGTGTGAAGAAAAACTAAAAAATAGTTGTGTCAAGATTCTGGAAAATGGAGAATCTATGCAAATAAAAATAGAGTAGAAAGATCTACTCTTCTTTTTTGGCATCTTTCTTAGCCATTTCAGCATTTAATTTGGCTTGTAATTCCTGAACTTTTTTAGACAATACTTCTTCTGTCTTTTCTAAAGTCTTAATTCTTATGTTGAGAGTTTCTATTTCTGATTCCAAATCTTGAATTAATTTTCCCTTTTCAACTTTCAACATTACAAAACCTAAATTTTTATATGCTGAATCTTCTTTGCTCTCTTTTAATTCTTCTATTGCATTCTGTGTACTATCAATTAACATTTTTATTTGTGTTTTTTGTGTGTTCAAACTAGACAACTGTGCATTATATTGATTAAATGCAACAAAATCTTCATTACTTATATTAGCCATCACTATCACCTTCAAATATCTTTTTCATTTTTTGCTAATTTTTGATCTAATTCAGAAAACATTCTAAGCTTCAATAAAATTGCATTTATTGATGCCCTCACAGATGTAAAATCTTCTGAACTGATTTTAAAAATCAATTTCTCCCCTTTTTGGGTAATTTTTATATCTGCTCTTCCTTTTTCAAACAAATCATGAACTATTGCGTTATACATCTCTTTTGTTTTTTTGCCGTCAACATCCAATGTTAATACTATTTTTGCCATAAATGTCACTTACACCCTAGCAACACACAAATTATACTGTTTAATGGGTAAATATTCTGTTTAGTGTGTAAAGGATAGATCAAATGCGGGGCCTATTTCTTTTTTACCCCAATATATTGAAAGACCATTTTTTATATCTTTAACAACAAATTCGGAATCTTCATTTTCTTCGACATCTAAAAATTTTAATAAATTTAATAGTGCAATATTCTTTGATTCTAATTTAAAATCTTTAATTCTAATATTCTGAGTGTCGCTGATTTCTGATTTCGTAACTAAAATCTTAATAAAATAGGCTTCTTTCCATTCCCAAATTTTATTATTAACTTCCATTACTAACAATTGCCTTGGATTACCATCTTTTTCTGTTATTATTAACACAAATCTAACACCATTATATCTTGCATCAGCAATTAAACCACTTATTGATGTTTTGCCTCGAGTAATATATTCTGCATCAAAAAGAAATGACAATTGTTTAGCCAATGCCCTTACTCTTGTACTTGGTTTTCTTGATGTTGTTATATAATTTGCCATAAAAAATCACTTATATGTTTTATGGATGTGTTACTAAGGTTTTAACTTGTAACAAAGGCCATAAAATCATTCCGCACGAACTGTTTTTACAACATCTGGCCTTACTTTCTCTATTACTCTAAAAGAACAATAAGGACATCTTACTGGCCCTTCTAATAAACCATCAAATTCTTTGCCACATCTAACACATTTATACTTGGTCATAAAATCACTTTCCATTTTATGAAACTGTTGTAAATTTCTATCAACGTGTTGCTAACTTGCGTTTGCAACATTTTGTAAATGATTTCGCATCAAGGATAGAAATCATATACACTTGGAAGAAATTTAGCAACTGGGTCATAAATACCCCTTATTATTTAATACCCTTTATTTCCTAGTAGAAACTATAGCTTTACCAGTTTTATCAAATAATTTATTGATTATTGTTGTTTTTGTCAAAGTCTCTGGCTCATAAGCACCACCAGCAAACTTCTTATCACAATTTTTACATTTGAAAACACCAGGAGATTCTCTTTTAACAGATTCTTTTCCACAATATGGACAAATCTGATTTTTATATTTGTACTTGGCCTCAACAGCCATAACTCTTTTTCTCACTTTAGAACCATATCTTGAACCAAACGATCCAGTAGTCATCTTCCATCCCTCTTTTAACACATTAGACAGCACAGAATTTTATATATTGATTGTGTATTGAATTATTATACAATAAATATGTTTAGTGTGCAGATTTAGATTTTAAAATTTTGTTGAATTTTAAGAAAACATCATCGTAATTTTTTATTGCTGTACTAGCCATATTCTTAACTTCATCAATCTTGAAAGCGCCATGTAACCCTTTTTGTATTGCAACTAAATTTTTATCTTCTGTTATTGCAACAGAAAACCTAGCATCAGAGGCACATTCTTCAATCAAATCAGGATCCAAAACTATTTTGTCACCAATTTTTGCAAAAGTAAAAAGAATTGGATTTTTAAGCAATTCCAAATGTCCATCATATTCCTCTTTAACTACTTTGAATTCATCATCCAATTTAGGAATCTTTGCACATTTTAAAGCAGCTAAAGCACAAAGTTCACAAGCATCAAATAAATTTCCATCATTGTTTATAATATAAATATCAATGTAAACACACCAAATCTTCTCGCCTTCTTTTATGCAAAGTTTTTTGAAATCTAATCCTTTTGATTCTCTTATTGATCTGTCAACAACTCTTGACAACTCAATCGAATCTTCACTGGGAGGACCAGAACCAAAATTAGGATCAGACATTGGACTCAATTCAATACCAACACTTATTGATCCTTCGTCAGGAGTGTCCGGGTATGGTGTTTCAGGCATAATTTTTATTCCTGCAACAACTTTTGTTTTTCCCAAAGTTAAAATTGCAGAACCATTTGCATTTTGCAAAGTATTTAATTCTATAGAAATATCTCTCGAATCAAACATTTTTCTTTTAGACAAGCGTTTATCATTAAAAAGTTCTTGTTTAACCAATTCAGATTCATATTTATATTCTTGCATCATTTCAATCACCACTGTTAAAATCAACGCTGTATTTTTCTTTTAATGCACTAACTTGCAGTTCTCTTATTTCTTGACAATTCTTTTTTGCAATATCTAAACATTCGTAGAATTCTTTTTCTGTTAATACACCATCCATTTGCAATAAAACAATATCATTATTATTTGGGAGCATTGCAATTGGCAGATCAACAGCATCTGAAGCATCTTCTTCATGTTTGTTCATATCAGCAATTAATTTGCCGCCGGCTTTTCCAACTGCTATTCCAGAAACCAAATCTTTCATTGGCAAACCAGCATCTGCTAAAGCTAAACTTGCAGCAAGCAAAGCAGTAATTCTTGTACCTGCGTTACTATCGAAAATTGTTACAAAAATATCTATTGCAGTATTTGGATACTGTTCCAAATCAACACTGTGACTAAGTGCTTCGCCAGAAACTTTAGATATTTCTATTTCCCTTCTTCCAGGCTTTGGATTTTTTCTGTCAGGCACAGAAAAAGGGGCCATTCTATAATAATATCTTATTGTTGCTTTGTTTGCATCTGCTAAATGTTTTGGCAACATTTCTCTAGGCCCATAAACAGCAGCAATTGCTTTATTTTGACCCCACTCAACATAAGCAGAACCATCTGATCTTTCAATTACCCCTACTTTCAATGTTATTGGCCTAATTTCAAACTGGCTTCTACCATCGAATCTTTTTCCTTTTTCATCAAAATACACAACTTCATCTTTTTTCTTAGACATATTTACCTACTCCACTTTTATTTTCTTTAAGTATCCTTCCATTTTTTCTGTTAAATTCTCTGTTTGAGAATATTTGCTTATAACTTCTAAAGCGTCTTTTACAATATTTGGTTTTCCGCCTTTAACAAAAAGATAACCATTTGCTCCAACTAAGATTTTAGATTCTGAATATTTTTCAAGTAAATTAATCATCGATCTATGCTTTCCAATTACTCGTGGCACTTTCTTTGCAGAAACTCCAAAAAGAATTCCATCCTCTAACTTTGCTTGAATATCAATAATCATATATTTTATTTCATTTACAGATATTACTTGACACAAAATTAAATCTCCTGGTTTAAACTCTGTTTTAATACTTCTTTTGTGAACATAAGGCATATGATATGATTTTACATCAACAATATAACCAAACATATCCTCTTGAACTACTAAACCAATAATCATGTCCCCTTCTCTTGGAGTATATTTTCCATGAAGAGGAACAACTTGAGTATCTTCGCCTTTATACAAAACACCAACATATTTAGAATATGTTTTGTTGTCTTTTTGATATATTCCCGAACCATTTTCTGGTTTGTCAGATATTAAATCTCCTGGTACAACAATAGTTTTCATTATTCTCCCTCAAACACACATTGTCCTTTTGTTAATCCAGAAATTGTATTCAAAAAAGAATCTTTTTCACCAGCAGGCACTTTTGCAGTAAAGTGAAAAGATGCAGGTTCCCATTTTCTTTCAAGAATTTCGTATTTGTTTATTATTCCATTTACTCTGCCAGCATACTGTATAGGAACATTTACTTTGAAAACATATTTTTTGAAATCCATTGGCAAAACAATACTTAATTTTTCTATTATTTTATCAATTTGTGATTCTATTGATTTTTGAGAATCAATTGTTATTTTGGCAATTTCTAAAGCACTTTCTACTCTTTGAAAAGGGTATGGTGCTTTATTCATTGGATTTATTGAATTTCTTACAATATAATCAATAAGTTCTTTTCTTTTTGCTTCTGCTAATTTCCTTTTTTGTTCTGTTGTTAAATCCAGATGTCCTTTTTTTAATATTGCATCAACAACTTGCAATAAATCTACAGTTCCAAAATGGTCTTGCAAAACCTTTTCAGATACTCTGTCTCCTTTTCTTGAATCTTTGTAAATTTCATCTGTTGCTAAAAGCCTGCTCAAATTATTTGCCAGCTCTTTGTTACCATTTTTAATTTCTAGAGCTAAATCAGGATCTACTAAAATTTCAAAATGTGTTCCTTTATCATCATAACTCGCTATACGAGCATCATCAATATTTACCATTCTATCACCTGTCTTTCAAGGTCTATCAAAATTCTTCTAAAGAAGAACCAAGAAATAAAAAATTACTTCTTCTTTCTGTTTTCTGAAAAAGACAGCTCTTTCAAGCCATTTTCCTTAAAATCAAATAATTTAATATTGCCAAAATCTATTTGTGCTTTTTCATAAACTTCTTGAATTGCTTCTTTCAACAATTTCTGTGCTTGTTCAGCATTCATATTTGATTGATATTTCTTTTCAAACAATTGTGTTGCTTTCTGTTTGTTTCTGCCTATTGCTAATGCACTATATTCAGCAACTGCGCCAGACGGTTCAGTTTCAAAAATGTGATATCCTACATCATCTTTGCCAACAACAATAAATGAAACACCAAAAGGTCTCATTCCCCCATATTGTGTAAATAATTGTTTTATTGTTGCTACTTTCTTTGCAACTGTACTTACTTCAATTGGTTCATCATACAAAAATTTGTTTTCTGCTGCAAAATCTCTTGCAGTTTCTGAAAGTTTTCTTGCATCTCCTGCCAAACCTGCAGAAATAAAATAAATGTGATCATCTACTTTGAATACCTTTTCTATTGAATCTGTTACCAAAAGCTTTGACTCAAAATTAAAATCAACTAAAACCAAGATTCCATCCTTATAGGCAACAGCCATCGCAGGTGTACCTCTTTCAACGATCTTAGCAGCATATTCTACCTGATAAAGTTTTCCTTCAGGACTAAAAACAGTTATTGCTCTATCATATGCCATTATTGTACTTTTATCTTGAATAGGAATCATATATATACCTCTAAAACAAAAAATTAGATTATAATATATAAGAGTTATATGTTTTATAAATCTATACTATAAAAAGTGGTTAAATTATGTACAATCCTACAAAATAACTATTTTATTAACTTCTCGACTTCTTTCTTGCCTTTTTCATTTTCTTTAAGCACTTAACTGCTCATAAGTATTAACAGCATCTAATTCTGCAATCATCCCTAATCTCAATATTTCTTTATTAATATATTCTTTATTCACATTCTTCAAATCTATTGGCAAACTAGACATCATAAAATATCACCTTACAAAAATAATAACAGTAAGATATAAAAATTAATTCTTTAATAGACCAACTATATTTACATTATTTGAATCGTAAATTTCTTGAGGTGAAACAGAATAAATATATTTCCAATTAAAACCAGGATTCGAATCCAAATCAATTCCTATTTGTTTATAGGCCAGCCAAATAAGTTCGGAACAATAATACTTGTTGTCATCATTTTTAGTTAACCATTGCCAATCAAATTCGTAATCTAATTTTGATTTTGCCCAATCAATAACTGTTTGAATTTGCGAATCATTTAAATCTAACCTTCCAATACCAACAGATCCTCTTGTCAGAAAAAAGTTCAAATCAACAATTCTAACACCAGAAGTTGTTGATTCTATTACCTTAGCAATATTATTTTCGTCAAAGCCAATAATAATTCCTTGGTGAGTCCAATAGCCTGGAATTATATTATCATAAGTAAATATATGACTAAATAATATGTCCCCTTTTTTTAATTCATTAACCAAAAGGATATTTTTATCTAATAAATATCTTTGTTCATTAAATTAACTATTAATTAAAATTAGTAGAAATAAAATAATTATAACAACTATAACAATAATTATTACTTTCTTATAATTCATAATTATATCTTCTCTTTAACAATCAAATCTTTTTTTATTATTTTATAATTGTAGGGCCAGGGCAACTCAAAAATTAATTCAATATAATATTTGTTCTCTATTTTTGCAGGCCAAAAAGCATCAAAGAATCTTTTCATTAATGTTTTATCTGCCAGTTCTTGCTTTTTAGGTATTAAAATTTGAAATTGCCACTTTTTTATTGTTCTTTCTCCAGTTTCTGTAGGACTATAATTATTTTGAACATCTAAAACATCACTAAACAAAAACTCTTGCTTTGTTTCTACTGTTTCTTTATTATCTAATTTAGACAAATAAGTTATTTTTGATTCCTTTACTAATCTTAATGAAAGTCTTTTTGAATAAAACTGTCTTTTTATTGTTAATTGTAATTTGCCTTTTATTTTATCTCCAAAAAAATACTCCCATTTATCATTTGGTTTCTCTAATTCTAATTTCAAGTCGTATTTTGTCAAATCAAATAATGCCATATTCTCACAAAATCTTTTTCAATAAATCGTTAACGTAGCTCATATCAGAATCATTTGTTATTACAATATCATATTGCCTTTTGTATTCTTCTAAGTGTTCCAATTTAGGATCATTATAAAAACAAATAGTTATCTTAACATTATGTTCTAAGCCTTTAGACATTTCTAAATCTCCTAAATTATCACCTAATAAGACAATATTTCTTCTTTGCTTTATATTCTTGTAATGTAAATCCTCTTTTATAGCTAATTCCCCTTTGTTTAATGAATGAATTATCTTGTTTTTATATGCTATAACTTTACCATTAGAATCAAAATCATATTCATTCGCAATAACTGAAATATTTGAATAAACACAATTGTATTTCTTAAGATAACCATCAACAAAGTATTTTGCACCAGCACTAAAAATTAAAACAGGAATATCGTTCGTATACAAAATATCAAAAAATTCTCTTATTTTATCACGTAAAACAAAATGATTACTATCCTTTAGAACTAGATCCAATATTTGTTTTGATAACCCAAAATCGGACAACACTTTAATGTGTTTAGACCACCAGTCTTCCATTGCTTTATATTTTTCTTCAAAAGGAACAGCAGAATTAATTTCTATAGGGTGATAAGTATTGTATAATAAATCATATTTTTCTTGATACTCTTTTCCCAAATAACCTAATCTACGCACTTGACCAATCATAGATTGTGCTTTTTCACCATTTACATATGCTTTGCTTAATGTATTATCAAAATCAGAAATAATGTGTAGATTATCTTTACCTTCTTTTTTTATTTGCTCGATTTTTTCATTTAATAATTTTTCATCTTTAATAAATACATTATTCATATTATCTACTCACTTAACTAATTTTGCAAAATGTTTGAAACTTCTATCATAAGTTTTTTCTGCATCCTTGCTTAGTTTTGCAAAAACACAACCTGGTAATTCATTATTGCTTAAATGATATTTAATGCATTCACAGCAGATTCCCCTGCGATTACAACTTAAATATGTACAAGTACAATACTTCCTAATTTCATCTTTTTTACAACCCATCTAATCACTTTTAATATTTGCAAGATAAGCGACAAACCAAACCATTATTGATCTGCAAACGCTTAGATTTGATTTGTCTACTTACTGCTTTAATTTATCTTACTATTAATTATCCAGATAAACTTTTTAAGATAATTATTCAGTATTATTTTTCATTAATTCATTTAAAACAACTGTAGCATATGAATTCTTTGTTAAATTAAATGATATTTTTGCATATAATCTATTTTCAAAAAATTCATCATTGCCAATTTCGACTAACTTAAAATCAAAAATATCTAATTTGATTGGTCTATAACTTCCTTGAACTGACATTTGAGGAAATCCACCCACTTTGAATTGTGCCAATTCAATATTTTCCTCTTTTAAAATTTGTTTTTCGATTTCTCCTAAAAAGCCTTCAGAAAACTCATAATCAAAACCAAATAATGGTCCTAAAATATTGCCTTCTGAATCCAATTTATCGCCTTTTTGCACTTTGAAAAAATCTTTTCCTAATTTCTCTTTTCTCATATCCAAATATTTGTTAAAAAGATATGATTGATATGCGTGAGGAAATAAAATCATAAGGTTTTTGGGGAGTTGTTGAAATGCTTTTACAAAATCATTAGGATCTTTAATTAGTGAATTTAATATTGCTCTTTCATATCTAAATTCTCTGCCTTTAAATTTTTTAAATGCTTCTAAATATCTTTCCTTGGATGCTAATTCTCTGGCTTCTTGTATTTCTGCAGATTCTTTGCTGTGCTGTTTTCCTAAATATAAAAGAACAGCTTCTTTTGTTTTGTTTTCAAAAAACAATTTTCCAACTAAATGTGTTACTTGCCTAATTCCCCCAAATCTTTGCTCACCAAAATAATTAGGAATCTCAAAATGGGTTTGCATTGCAAATTCACTTAAAATATTTCTTATTTCTTTTTCCTCTAAATTAATATCTCTGATTATAATTGTAAAACTATTTCCTTTTAGATTTCCTAATTCTATTTTTTCATTTTCCCAACTAAAATCAAATAATTTTATTTGTTTGTAATTGAACTTTCTTAGCAGATCTAAATTAGGGTCAAAAAGAGATATTCTTTGTGATGTTACTCCTCTTTTATCTTTTAATCCTGCAAAACCAATTCTTGATTTTCCGCATTTCAAACATAATGCAATTGATTTTATTGCACTCTGAACATCAACATTTATTTTATGCATTGTACAATGTAAAAATTGTCTTTGGTCTGAATTTTCTGGAATGCTATATTCTTCTGAGACACCTTCGGGTAATACTCTGCAAACAGTACCATACAAAGGCAGTTCTTGAACAATAAAATCAGAATAACGATGTTTAATAGTTCCTTTTATGGATTTTGTGGTAGTGAAATACATGAAAAAATCCTCTTAATCAATTAACAATGCAAATAAATAAAATGGAATATATAATACATTATTTTTTAATTCCATATTCAAAAAGTCCCCTACTACAACAACATCTTTTGCTAAAGCTGTTTTATTGTTACCTATTTCAAATTTAACTCCTGCAACCAAGTAATCGTAGCCATTTTGTTTATAGTTGTAAGCAATATCTAGATTTAGATTTCTAATTACAAATGCAAAATAATCTTCTCTACCAAATCCAATTATAGAACTCATATGTATTTGATCTAAAGAAAACCTTAAAGAAGGAATATTAAATAATATCTTTTTAGTGGTTTTAAAAATTTTAGTAGGGATTACATCACGAACAAAAAAGATCAACTGCGAACTGATTAAAAGACCAAATATTTTCTCTACAATATCTCTTTTCAAACCAGTGTTTTTAGAAATATTATCATAATTTGTTTTTTCATTAACTGCTAAAAACCTTAAAATGGTTTCTATTTTTGTAAGATTTTCGGAATACAAATTATCTAATTTTGAAATATCTTTGTAAATTACTTTATCAATAACTTCTTTGATTTTGGGCAATGTGTTATTTTCATTTAACAAAAAAGGGAATTGTCTTAATTTATAATCTTCAAAATACTTGTATAAATCAAATGGCAGCTCTAAAGATATTTTATTCAATTTATTATATCTATCCTCATTTTTATTTATTTTAAATATTGCATCAAACAATTTTTCTTTTGCATTCAAACTGATATTTTGTACAATGAAAAGATAT
>Ga0066637_10000209_pt1 | contig 35326 bp, 32 predicted proteins | sample CryGeyCG2014_020_FD_62737 | JGI IMG/M metagenome (GOLD analysis project Ga0066637, IMG submission 62737) | Groundwater microbial communities from aquifer - Crystal Geyser CG08_land_8/20/14_0.20 | ecosystem: Environmental > Aquatic > Deep subsurface > Groundwater | place: USA: Utah: Grand County...
CGTCAAACGATGTTCGCGTCCGGTCGGATCGACTTTGGAAGTCTGGAGACTGAAGCGGTTCGTCTGCTTTCTGGAAAAAGTGAACAAATTCGAAAATATATTTCACGATTCAGCCATTTGCTGGTTGATGAATTTCAGGACATCAATCCTATTCAGCGCCTCATTATCGAACTGATCTGCGAGTTGAATCCTAAAATTGTCACTTTTTTTGTCGGCGATGAAAAACAATCGATCTACCGATTTCGCGGCTCAGAAGTGGAGATTTTCAACCGCCTGAAAAATGAGTGGACTCCCTTAAGACTTGATCTCAATTTTCGTAGCGTTCCCGGATTGATGACGTTTTTCAATGATATTTTCCGATTTGTTCTCGGAAAAGATCAGCCGGAGGAAACGTTCGAGGCAAATTATCCTATTCCGATAAATCCGTATTTCACTGAAAGTACCAATTCGATTCCCGTCGAGGTATTGGTCGTCAAGGATGATGGAACTACGGAAAATGTTGAGGAAACCGAAGATGCGCCAGTCTCCGTTGATGCTTTCACATCCGAACTTGCGGAAGCGACGTTTGTTGCGGGTAAAATTCGTGACTTTGTCGGTAAACCGGTTGTAAAAATCAAAGCGGAACCGATTCGTGAGGCAAAATTCGGTGATATGGTCGTTCTATTACGTTCTCGGACACACCAGTTAGAAATCGAATCGACATTTCGGAAATTCGGAATTCCCTTCTACGTCGCAAGCGGAATTGGATTTTATGATCGTCGGGAAGTGCAGGATATCGTCAATTTTCTTAAAGTTCTTCTGAACTTTTACGATGAAGTCGCGCTCATCGCTATTCTACGATCGCCGATGTTCGGAATAAGTGATTATACGCTGACGAAGTTCAGTTTTGGATCGGGATTATTCGAGGGAATTCGGAATTATTTTGCAGGAATCTTACCCAACGAGGTTTCTCTGGAAGTCGAAGAAAAAGCTCGGTTGGACAGGTTTTTTTCGGTCTATTCCGAACTTCGGGAAAACCTTTCTGGAACATCGACGGCGGAAATTCTAACGAAAATTATATCCAAGACTGATTATCTTACAATCATCGGTACATTGTCTGACGGCGATCAGGCTGTTGCAAATATTCAAAAACTCTGCGGGTTGGCTTTGGAGTGGAGCGATGCAGGCAACATTACGCCGATTGATTTTATTCGGAGAATCAGTATTTACCGGTCGATAGAGGTGCGTGAGGGAGAAGCAAATTTGTCGTCGGAAACCGGAGATGCCGTGACGATTATGACAATTCACGCGTCTAAAGGTCTGGATTTCCCAATCGTTTTTGTGCCGTTTCTTTCGTCAAAACTCAACATCAACAAAGACCGGTTGGTTTTTCATCAAGGCGAAGGCATGGCGCTCAGTCTGAAAATGCCGTTCGATGATCGCCAGTCATTCTTATATAAATACCTAAAAACTCGCGACGATAAACGCTCGCAGGCAGAAGAAAAACGACTGCTGTACGTCGCGGCGACACGTGCGCAATCGTTGCTGGTTTTTTCTGCCGACGAAACATCCCGCAAGAAAAAGAATTTGAATCAATCGATCTGGCGCTTTGTCAAACCGTATGTGGACGCTAATTTGGGAAAATCGCTATTCGTCATACACGAGAAAACAATTACGGAATTGTTTGAAAATTACCGGAAATCCGGATCGGCTGATTCATCATTGGAAAAGTCATCAACGGTCAATTTGCCCGACGATATTTGGAGAATGGTTGAGCCGGTGAAAATGCCCGTCAGTCAAGTGAAAATAACGCCGACGCGCTTCGCCGAATTTGTCGCAAAACGGTATCAATTTGTGGTAATCGCCGCTACGCCGGAAATGGATCGGCATCCGATTTCTCCGACTGAGATTGGAACACTCATTCATCAGATTTTCAGTCGATGGGACTTCCAGAACTTGGAAGATTTTACGCAAAAAACAGAGGAATCGCTCGCGTCGTTTCTGATGTCTATCGAAGAAAAAGACCAACTGAGAAAAATATTGTCCGATTGGGCGCTGATGGTACTTCAGGAGGGCAATCCGCTAAGAGCGGTGCTGAATTCGGCGACGGAAATTAGGCGGGAAATTGGAATTATTGGAAAACTTGTCGGCGTTATTGTCGAAGGAATGATCGATTGTCTTTTGCGTGATGCTTCGGATTCGTTTGGCATCATTGATTTTAAGTCTGACCGGATCGGTGAATCAATTCCTGAAGCACTGCTGGAAAAATATCGCGCTCAACTGGATTTGTATGCGTTGTTGCTAAAGAAATGGTCGGGATTGAACGTGACGAAGCATTATCTGTATTTTATCCGGCGTGGAAAGATTGTTGAAACGCTCGTGACTGATGAACGACTTGACCAAACGGAAAGAGATTTATCGGAATTTGTTAGAATTCAAAATGAGATGGACTCGTGATGCGGTACGGAGAAACATATTTAACTTTTATCGGGAAATAGTCGTCTAAAACGTTGTGTACGGGAATTTGAAATCTTGGAGCATCCAAAAGAGTTAAAAGAAAATGAAGTTACGTTCAACCAACTGGTACGTGAAAATCACCAGAAAATCTACAGTTTGCTCCGGAAAATGGTTAGAAGTCACGAAGAAGCGGACGATCTGATGCAGGAGACATTTCTGAAAGTGTACAAAAATCTTTCAAAATTTCGCTATCAATCTCAACCGGGGACATGGATTTACCGGATTGCCGTCAACACGGCGATCAACTATCTGCGACGGGAGAAATTGCATCAATTTTTAAATTTGGAAAGCGCATATTCTATTCGAGAAGAAGTGCCGAACTCTCCATCGGAAGAATTGAGAGAGATTCTCAGACGTGCGGTTGGAAAACTACCGCCGCGGCAACAGGTTACGGTAATGTTGCGAATTTATCAGGAGTTGTCTTTCAAGGAAATCGCCGCCATCATGGAGTGCACGGAGAACGCGGCAAAGGTGAATTTTTCCCACGCCGTGAACAACCTCCGAATATTGTTAAATAAAGTAGGAGTGAATTTTGAATCGTTGTAAAAACATCAGGGAATTGATTCCGTTACTAATCGAAGATGTTGCTTCGCCCGACGAACGTTCGCTGGTGGAATTGCACTGCGAGACTTGCGAATCCTGTGCTTCTTTTTATAAGGAAGCGTTGTCGATCCGCAAATCGATGATTGCTGAAAAGGTTGAGACGCCCGATGCTTATGGAAGCGAGTTAATCGTCAATCTCAACCGGCGGATCGATGAACGTCGAATCCGTCGTCGGATTTTTTGGCGAGCGATTCCGGCGTTCGGTGCGTTGACTGCCGTTGTTTTGACAGTCTCGATTTTTATGTGGGAAAACGTTCGCCAGAAGAACGAATCCATCGCCGCTTTATCGGGAAATGAATTGGCATTGAACGAGACATTTTTCGCAGAATTGTCGGATGCTCTGAATCTGTCGAATTCGGATGAAGAATATGAAAAAACCGTCGTGCGGTACATTCTCGAAGATCAGCAACAGTTACCGATCGACCGGTATGTTCTGGCGTCCAGCGCGATGGACGAGAGTGAATTCGAGTCCTTTGTTAATGAAATCAAGAGCGTTTCATTATGAAAAAATTGACGTGGTAATAGGAGCTGATATGAATAAAATATTTTTATACTTCGTCATTTTGTTAATTCCGATCGCTGGTGCATTTTCTCAGGAAGACTCTATGCACGGAATGGACAAGAACCGGCGGCAAAAGTTGGAAAATATCCGTATCTGGAAAATGACAGAGTTCTTAGACCTGTCATCCGAGCAATCGACGGTGTTCTTTCCGAAACTGCACGAATATGAAAAAGCGATTCGGAAAAAACAAGGTGAACGTAACCGTCTTCTTAGGGAAATGTTTGAAAAATCCGAAAAGCCGGATTTCAGCCCTACGGACGAAGATGTTCGGAAAACAGCCAGAAGATTGGCGGAAATTGAAACAGATATAGCAAAAATGAAAGAGCAATTCATCCTCGGCATATCCGACATCCTGACGTCTGTACAACAAATGCGATATATGTATTTTGAGACGCAGTTCAGAGAGTGTTTGATGCGGACGCTCGACGCCAAAGATCGACCCAAAAAACCTATAGACAGGGGAAGACCATGAAACATTTAACCGCATTCGTAATTGTCTTTTTATTTCTAAGTTCTCAGATTTTTGCCGCTCCACAGAGAATGATCGAGAAAAGAATTATCCGGCGGACACCGCAAGCCGGAATTGAAAGACCGCTTTTACAGATCGCCGATCGTCTTGAACTGACTGATGCTCAGAAAGAGCGGATGCATAAAATGAACACTGAATTCGCCAAGAAACGGATTCTACTAAATGCCGATTTGAAAGTTGCACGGATCGAACTCGAAGAGGCGATTCAAAAAGACGAAGCGAAAAAAGACATCGACATCAAAGTGAAAAAAGTGAACGATCTTCGCGGTCTGCTGTTCGTATTAAGTACTGATGAGCGGATGGAATTTCGGAAGATTTTAACACCTGAACAAAAGACTAAGATGAAAAATTTTCCGGAAACTGCTCCATTCGGAAGGGGCGTTCTGAAACCCGGAATGTCGCCGTATCCACCGATGATGGATGAATCCAACGAAGACTTTGAAGAAATGGAAGAAGAACATGAATAATTCCGCCGTGTTGCGCGTCCTCGACTGGATGAAGGAAATCGAGATCGGTTCGGGCGATTTGACGACGGAGAATGTTTCTCTGTATCCCGTTCACGTTCAAGGCGAATTGGTCGCTTTGGAAAGCGGGATTTTCTCGGGAAAAGAAGTCATCTCGGCGCTTTTCAGCCCGGCTGGCGAGCGCGTGAAATTACGCTGGAACCTAAACGAAGGCGACCTAATTCACGGCCAAACCGTCCTTTGTCAAATCGAAGGAAACGGCGCCGAAATTCTGAAACTTGAACGGCTCGTCACGTGGATTGTCGGCAGAATGTCCGGAATTGCCACGGCGACGCGCTCGGCGGTGCAATTTCTCGAAAAAGTTGGGAAAAAACTCGTTCCCGGTGCGAGCGTTTCACCGATCTTTGAAGTCATCGACCGAATTGCGCTGGAAACCGGCGGTTGTGTCAGTTCCAAACACGGACTGGAAAATGCGATTTACGTTACCCAAAACCATGTGAAATACGCCGGCGGCTTGGAAAAAGCGCTGAAACACCTTCAATCGGAAATCGGCGATATTCGAAAAAAAATCCGATTCGATGTAGAAGTCAACACGGTCGATCAATTTAAAGAAGCTCAAAAACTCGATTGCGATGCCATTCATGTTGTTGGCTTTTCGAGCGAGGCAATTCGGGAATTATTCGAGCACACCGATATTGTTAAAATGCCGATTCTGCATTTGAATACGATTTTAGATTTCCAGCCCGAATTTTACGATTATTTCTTTCGTAATTGCGCTATCGAAGCCTTAACCGGAAACATAAATCTAATAAAAAACCTACTAATCATTCAATATGAAGGAGAATCCAAATGAACGCAAAAGCTAGATTTGGCAGTGCCATCATGCTGATACTCGCACTTTTTATCATCGGCTGTGACTCGCCGACTTCCGGAAAGAACGACTTGATTTCAGCACTGAAAGAGATCGTAGAGTCGGACAACGCCGTTGTCACTGAAGGCATCAATGATTCTGGTGCAATGGAATCTGTTTACGAATCTCTGAGCGAATTGTCCGAAGCGACCGGCGATACTTTTCCAATGAATTATCGTTTAGTCAAATTCGGCAGGAAAATCGCGACCAAGCCGACCATGGAAACAGATATTACACTGGTTGACGATTCGTCGGCGACAGCATTGATAAAGACGACGACATCTGGGAAATTTATCGTGATTCTAAGAGATACAGTGAATCGCGGTATTGCCGATTCCGTTTCAAAACCATTCACCGAAATCGCCTATCAGCGGCTCAAACTTCATAAAGTAGCCGACACCGGCGACGATAGGAAAGACTGGCGCGTAACAGCATTTTCACCGATTATCTCTCGCACGGAGAACTGCTCTATCGAAATTACCCATCTTAGTTTGCGGGATGACAGTCTCACCATCGAATTATCTAACGACTCAGAAAATACTTTATTGAGCGTTTTCTTCGACCGTTCCAATATTGCGAGTCTGCGTCCGAGCGGAAAATATTCGGTCGAAATTGATGTCACCAATCCTGACCCCTTCTTTTATGAACCGGGTGAACTGGCGCTGGTTCACTACGGTGTGACTCGTGGCATGATGAAATTTAGACAACCGCTCGAAGATCCGGAAAATGACGGTTCATTCGTCGGCGAAATTCGACTTCATGGACAACGTTCACCGATGTGTCGCACCTTCTTTGATGTCATTAACTTGTCGTCTATTTTCGATAAAAATGCTCCGTTTGAAGCGACTTACTGGGCGTTTCCGTATCATGTGGGCAACAAACGCTGGAAATTCGGACATCATTCCGTACAATAAAGAAGCAATCTCAGAATAAGTTAAAAAGGCGGGGAATTTCCCGCCTTTTTAATTCAGTATTATCATCATTTTTTATCGGATTTAAATCTGAGGTTACGGTCGATTCCAACAATCAAGTTTAGTTTAGATTTTTTTGATTCTCAGAAAACGGATCGAAATAGCAATCCACCCTGAAAAATGATAACCGCCATTAAGAAAGCGAGCACCAGCGTATAACCTGCTTGAAAAAGCGGCCATTTCCAACTGCCGAGTTCCTTTTTGACCATGACTAAGGTGGCAAGGCAGGGAATATAAAGCATTACGAAAATCATCAATGCAAAAGCGATAAGCGGCGAGTACGCTGGATCGCGACTGATCCGCCAACCCACTGCTGTCATTTTCGCATGATCTTCCGGCGCCTGATTTTCTTCTTCGATGCCGTAGAGAATGCCTAACGTGGAAATGATGACCTCTTTCGCGGCGATACCAGCGACGAGAGTGACGCCGAGTTTCCAGTCGAAACCGGCTAATTTCAAGACCGGTTCGAGCCCGACTCCAATTTTTCCAGCAAAACTGGAACGCAGGGTTTGCTCCGGCGTTGTCAGCGGTGCGGATTGGCTTAGTTCGATTCCGGAATGTGCGGCGACTGGCTGAATTGTGGAGGCTGGTTTGGGATAATTGAGAGCAAACCAGATAATGATGGCCGCAGCCAAAATGATCGTCCCGGCTTTATGAATATAGGACAGCGTTCTCTGCCACATGTGGATCAGAACGCTGTGCGGGGAGGGCAGTCGGTAAGGCGGCAGTTCCATCACGAACGGACTCTGATCGCCCCTGAAGAAGGTTTTCCGGAAAAATAGGGCAGTCGTCAATGCCGCGACCCAGCCGAAAAACCACACGCCCCAAAAAACCAATCCGGCCTTTTCATGAAAGAAAGCCGCGGCTAACATAGCGACGACCGGCGTTTTGGCTCCGCACATCATGAACGGCGTAACCAAAATGGTGATGATTCGGTCGCGCCTATTGGCTAAGGAACGGGCGGCCATGATGGCAGGCACCGCACAGCCGGTTGCTAACATGAATGGGATAAAACTCCGTCCATGCAGGCCAAAGATATGGAATAACTTGTCCATGACGAATGCCGCTCTGGACATATAACCGGTGTCTTCGAGCAGGGACAACCCAAGCATGAGTAAAACAACTAATGGCAGGAAAACCAGTACGCCGCCTACTCCGGCAATCAATCCATCCGTTAAAAAATCCCGAAACTGTCCGGGAGGCATTGAATCCTTGATAATTTCTGATAGACGCGTAAACAAATCCGAGATATAACCGGCCAGGGGATTACCTAGCCCGAAAGTTGCCTGATAGATTAAAAACATCACCAACAAGAATATCGGAATGCCAAGAAATCGGTTGAGTACGATTCGATCGATGCGTTCGGTCAGATCGACTGCGGGACGAGTACGGGCGACTGTAACGGTTTCGCGGATTGTGCCATTGATGTAAGCGTAGCGTTGTTCGGCGATAATCGCGACGCTGTCGTCCTTAAAATGGTTTTCGAGATGTTGCCGGATGCGGTCAGTTTCTGCTAAAATTGTGGTAGCCTGTGTATGCCCATGCTGGACTTTTTGAATGGCGTCACGGTCTTTTTCAAGCAATTTGATTGCGAGCCAATGAGGCGGATATTTCCGAGTAAAAGCAGGATCGCTTCCCAGCAATGCGATGATCTGATTATGCGCGGTTTCGACATCATCGCCATAAGTTAAATGCCTTTGATCGACCGGTAGTTTTCCCTTAGAAACCTGAATAGCGGTATCCAGCAATTTTCCCAACCCAGAACCTTTATTGCCGATCGTTTTAACGAGCGGAATTCCCAGAATGGCGGACATTTGATTTTGGTCAACATGAATGCCTTTAGCCTCACATTCGTCGGACATGTTCAGAGCGCCGACTAAAGGCACGCCGAGTTCCTGAAATTGCAATAGCAGATAAAGATGCCTTTCCAGATTGGTCGAGTCCAGGACATCGATGATGACGTCCGGTTTTTCCTGGATGACAAAATCCCGGGCGACAATCTCTTCCATCGAATAAGCTGTCAGACTGTAAGTGCCGGGCAGGTCAATAATTTCTAGGAGATCATTTTTGTAGCGTATCCGTCCGAACTTTTTCTCTACGGTTACGCCCGGATAATTACCGATATGCTGATGCTGACCGGTGATAGCGTTGAAGATTGATGTCTTACCGGAATTCGGATTGCCAGCTAATGCGATGCGGATTGTTGTGGCATTATCAGATGAAGCCGTTGAGGCGTGGCCGTAACGGAGGCGGGCGCGACGATGAAAATTCAATTGAGGACCTCGGTTTCGATCAACCGGGCTTCACTGCGCCGGAGAGAAACGCGCGTGCCTTTGATCTCGACCTCGATCGGGTCTTTCAATAAAGCCTCACGGATGACCAAGCCGACTTCGTTTTTGATGAAGCCAAGGTCGATCAGGCGTTGCCAGATTTCGCCCTCGCCGCATACTTTTTTAATGCGGAAACGTTGACCGGTCGGGACTCCGGCTAAATTTGATGGGGTTACAACTGTTTCATTAGTATTCATATTTGTTTGCTGGTTTTCCGATTGAACAGCGACTTCGATCAGTCTCGCCAGTTCGGGACTGATTTTGCTCTGAAGCCCTTTTAATTTGACGATGAAGGGTTGATCGCCGACAGCCGACCGTTCCATTTTAATAGTAGCGCCCGGAACGAATCCCTGTCCGATGAGAATACGGCGTTTTTCTGCCTCTATGCCCAGAATCACGATGACGCCTTCCTGTCCTTCTGGTAAGTCCGCTAACCGGATATGTATGGTGTGATGGTCGGGCAGAGTATGCGGAAAGGCGATTTTGACGAAACAATCGTGGCACTCGGCGTGGTCAGGCTGGTTTTCCGCCGTCAGACATTGTCGGAAAATTTCAATCAGATTTTCATCGAAACGCGGACAGTTGGTTAAAAATTGGTAGAGCAGAATCAATCGTTCGAGCGTTTCTGCGCTAAGATGATGCTCCAGCGCGCATGCTTCGGCGTTGGCGGTATCGGTTGGTATATTCAGGATTTCCTGTAAAAAATAACGGAGGAATTGATGCCGGGCGGTTATTTGATGAGCGGTTTGCTCTCCTTGAGGGGTTAATTCGATTAATTCATGTGCGGAGTAATTGATCAGTCCGTCTTGCGCCAATTTTCGCATGGCTTCGCTGACGGTCGGCATGCTAACGTTCTTGCGCTGAGCGATTTCCTTAATGCGGGCGACGCGGTGGGAGCCGATTAGGTCGAGGATGATCTTGAGATAGTCTTCTTGTGCTTGGGAGAGATTCTGTTCGTTTAGCGCTTCATTTTTCATGCGGCGCTAATTTAATTAGGGCAACCTAATTTGGCAAATATTTTTTTGAAGACAGATTGAGAAGGATAAAAGTACTTCAGATACAAAAAGCAAACCATTTTCCAAAATGGTCGCCGATTACTTTAAGTTACTTGCCAAAAAGGAATTGACCGAAGAGACAGTGTTAGCGAAAATGCTAAATCTTAGTAATGCGCTCTCGTAAATTCTAATGTTGTTGAAACGGACCACAGGGGTTATCTCGAAGGTAAATATCCGTGGAAGTCTTAAACAGTAGATCTCCACTTATAAACTTGCGTCTGTTCTACTGACGTAGTCCAAAAAAACTGTCAATACTCGATTCCCGGTCTGGCTGGAATTCCTTTTTGATAATAGTGCTTGATCTCCTTCATTTCCGTCACTAAATCGGCGGCGGCGAGAATTTTCGGGTCGGCCTTTCTGCCGGTGATCACGAGTTCGACGCCTTCGGGTTTGGAGTGAATGAGTTCCAGCAGTTCATCAGCAGTGAACAGTTTGAAATAAATGGCAATATTTGCTTCGTCGAGGATGATTAGATCGTATTGACCGTCCGCGACGGCGCGTTTGGCTTCTTTCAAACCTTCCTGCGCGAGGCGAATATCCTCCAGTTCCGGCTCAGATCGGATGAAGCATTTGCGTCCGAATTGCTTGATAATAATCGCGGGTAAAAATTCGCGGATAGCTTTGATTTCGTTATAGATTTGACCTTTGACAAATTGGAAAATCACTACGCGAAGTCCCGCTCCGTAAGCGCGAAGCGCCAAACCCAACGCGGCGGTCGTTTTCCCTTTTCCGTCGCCGGTGTAAACATGAATCATTCCTTTCATCGTCAACCTTTCAAGTGAGACAATCGACTTTGAGTAATTTAATAAAAAAATTACCGAATTGGGCAGAGAAGTTCAACCCATCGTTGCTTTTTTGGGAAAATGCGATTAGTTTCCCGCATGAAAAAATCTGTGATTAAAATCCGTCTGGAGCCGCTGGGAAAGACGATTGAAGTCAAATCCGGCGTTTCCCTGAAGGATGTTCTCTGGGACTTCGGCGTCGAGTTTCCATGTGGTGGCGAGGGACTCTGCAGAGGTTGTTTGGTAAAAATCATTAACGGGAATCTGGAACTCAACGACGTTCAGCGGCGAAAACTCTCGGAGCAAGAAATCCAAGATGGGTTACGGATGGCATGTCAATGCCGAGTTTTTGAACCAGTGACGCTTGAATTAATACAGTTTGAAACTGCTATTCTTGGCGATGAAACGGGAATTCAGGCAAAATATGTCGGAGGGCTTGGCGTGGCAATCGATCTGGGAACGACGACGCTCGTCGTCCAACTGCTGGATATGCGAAACGGCAATATTCTTGGCGTTAGGTCGGCGCTGAATCCACAAGCCCAACATGGTGCGGACATCATGAGTCGCATCGACTTTGCTTTGAATAAAAGCGGTGCGGCGACCTTGCGAAATCTGATTCTTAAAAAACTTGGCGCAATGATCGGCGAATTGCTGACGGAATCAGATCTGCCGCTGAAAAAAATCGTCATCGTTGGCAACACGGCGATGCATCACCTGTTCAACGGTATCGATGTTTTGCCGCTATCACGATTTCCGTTTCAGCCTGAGCAGGACGGAGAATTCGTCTGGAAGGCGAGCGATCTGAAATGGAATTTTCGGAGTAATCCGGACGTTATCTTCTTGCCATGCCTTGGTGGATTCGTCGGAAGTGACTTGCTTGCTGGCATTATCACCGTCGGCATGTCGGAATCCGAAGAAATGATTGGCCTGATCGATCTGGGAACGAATGGCGAAGTGGTGATCGGAAATAAACGGCGAATTCTCTGTTCATCGACTGCGGCCGGGCCGGCGTTCGAGGGCGCAAAAATCTCACAAGGAATGCGCGCATCGACAGGCGCCATTTCAAAAGTGACTATTCGTGATAAACAATTGGCGTACGAAATCATTGGGAATGGTTTGCCGAAAGGAATCTGCGGAAGTGGATTGGTCGATGCTGTCGCCTGCGGATTGCAACTCGGTCGGATCGCTTCGAGCGGGCGGTTGTTGGATTCACGAAAAATATTGGAACTGATTCCGCCGGTCTCGATTACGCAAAACGACATTCGGGAATTACAATTAGCAAAAGCCGCGATTGCTGCCGGTGTGGAAATCTTGTTGAAACAATTGTCGCTCCAGAAATCCGATTTGCATGAAGTGCATATAGCGGGAGCATTTGGAAACTATATCAATTTATCCAGCGCCAGACGAATTGGCCTGCTGAATTTCAATGACAGTGTCTTAATTCAATCGGGCAATACGGCGCTGAGAGGTGCAAAGCTCGCGCTGTTCCGTGAAGATAATTTCGACGAAATCCTCCAAAAAGTTGAGCATGTTCCGCTCGCCGCGGATCCGGAATTTCAGGATATTTTCGTCGATCAGTTGGCCTTTCCGTCGGGTACGGATCGCTGAAATTTCAGATATTCCTTCTATATGGTTTTCCTTATCTGGCGAATCAAGTCCGAACCGCCACGTTAGAAATTTATATTGAAAAGGAAAATGAACATTCGGTAACTTTTCTGGCGATGAAAGAAAGCGTCGATGAACATCCGTATAGCCACTCCGAAAGATAACAGCGAACTACTGGAATTGTCGCGCGAGACACCAATGAATGCCTCATTGGTCGTGGGTGTCGATCGGTCGCCTGATTATTTTATTTTGGCGAATTTGCAGGGCGAAGATGCGCAAGTATTTGTCGCCGAAGAGCAGGGAAAGATTCTCGGCGCGGTCGGTTGTTCCTTCCGGTCGGTTTTGATTGAATACCAACCTCTGCGCATTGCCTATATCGGCGGCATTAAGATTCGCCATTCCGCCCGAAACGGCATAACGGCTTTCCGCCTAATGCGAGCCGTTTCCGATTTTCTGCTTTCCAGCGATGCGCGTTTCGGCGTAATCCTTGCCATGAAGCGCAATCAGGCGATGATTTCGCTCCTTTCCGGACGAGCAGGAATCCCGGGATTCGATCTGCTGAAGACTTTCCGGGTTACTTATTTGATCCCGTTTTTCCGGCGATCGACTTCCCGAAATCTCGAAATCCGAATCTGCCGTGCTGAAGATTTACCAGACTTGCGTCGATTGTTCATCGAGTTTTACCGGCAATTTGAATTGAATCCATTCATTTCCGAGTCGCATTTCGACCGGCTATTGACACAACCCGGTTTTTCGTTGGAGAATTTTATTGTGGCTGTGCGAGGTGGAGAATTGATCGCCGCGCTCTCATTTTGGGATCAGTCTGGTTTCAAACGCACCGTCATCGAAAAATATGGCGGCGCCGCAAAGACGGTTCGGTTTCTGACATCGCCGTTTCATTTGTTGCCGCCAGAAGGCGAACCGATCGCCGAAATCGCCGTTCGGCATGTTGTGTTTTCCGAAGGATGTGATTTCGCCGTCCGCGATCTGGTGCGGTTTATAGTTGCGAAGAACCGGAAAAAATATCGCCTGTTTCGGTTCGGATTTCCCGACAGCCAATTAGTCTCGTCAGCGTCGAGAGGTTTCCTGCGTATCTCGATTCCGGTCAATTTGTATGCGGCATTTCGGAAAAACGATTCGGAAAAAGATGCGATGATTCGACGCTTGCAAGACGCGCCGATCTGGGAGGATTTATCGCTTCACTGAAGGAAAATAATCCGAACGAGATTTTTGTCATCTGCAACTTACTGGCTTGCGGAGGGAAAGCCGTCAGTCGTTGGAAGGCGTTTATGGAAAGAGCCGAATCGTTCGGTCTGCAAGTCGATGCTCGGGAAACGACCTTTTCCGGACATGCGACGGAAATTGCGCGGACGGAAGCCAAAAACGGCAGGCGCCAATTTTATGTTTTCGGCGGCGATGGCACGCTGAATGAAGTTCTCAACGGCGTCATGGAAAATGACCGTCTTATTTCACCGGATATCGAATTGATTTATTTAACAGCTGGAAGCAGTTGCGATATTGCCAAACTCTTTCCGGAACGAACTCCGATTACCGACGATCCGAGAAATGCCGTTTCCTATCTCGCCGACGTCGGGAAAATCGAATGTGTCAAAGATGGGAAGGAAATCGTTCGGTATTTTCTAGCAAATTCCAGCATCGGAGTGATTAGCCGGTCGATCGAAGTCTTTAACGTCAAGACAACGTTCCAGTCTTTTCTGAAGCGTTTGAACATTGATGTCGCCGCGCTGTACGCCGGACTGAAAAACGTCTTTCAGTTCGGAAACATGACCTGCTGCCTGACTTTCGACGGTCAGGAATTTCCTGAGAGAACCATCAAAAACATGACAGTCTTCAAGTGTTCCTACTTCGGCGGCGGAATGAATTACGGCATTCCATCGACTTATGACGACGGTTATTTGCACGTTGTCACGATTGGTGAAACGGGAAAATTTCGGACGCTCGGAATGATTCCGTCGCTCTATTCCGGAACGATTTTGAAAAAACCGCAGGCGGAATACCAAACCGTTCATGAAGTGAGGATGGAAATCGACGGTCAGCCTGTCATCATCGAAGCTGACGGCGAAATGATCGGCTATCCGCCGGTCAGGTATTCGCTTTTGCCGAAGTGCGTTCGCCTGCGGATTTGAATTAACGATGAAATTAATGAATAGTAATATTAAACGAAGGGGAAACGAATCATGAAAATTCTTGTAGTCTATAATCCTCAGGCCGCGCATCGACGCGCTGAAAAGATCTTGCCGGAAGTCGAAGCATTTTTCAGTGAGATCGGCATCGACACCGAATTCCGGATCACGACGCATAAAGGAAACGGAACGGAAATCGTCCGGGACGCGGACTTCACACAATATGACGGGATCGTCGCGGCGGGCGGCGACGGCACGTTGTTCGAATTCGTCAACGGTTATTTCCGGAATACGTCCCAGAAGCGCATTCCGCTGGGAATTTCTACCGATTGGCACAGGCAACGCCGTCTATCGCGATCTCAATCCCGATGTTGTGGATTGGAAGGAAGCGATTCGTGTGATCGCTCTGAATAAACCGCGGAAGGTCGATGTCGGCCGGATTCTCACGCAAGGCGAATATTTCTACTTTCTCAATATTGTCGGTTTGGGATTCGTCGCCGATGTGAATGCCGTCGCCCAGAAACTCAAAGTATTCGGGAATGTGTCTTATACTCTAGGCGTTCTGCAACAGACGATCTTTCTGAAATCCACGCCGATGCGGATCGAACTCGACGGACAGATACTTGAACGTGACGCGATCTTCGTTGAGATTTCCAATACGCGATGGACGTCGAACTTCCTCATGGCGCCAAAGGCGGAGATCGACGATGGCAAACTCGACGTGACGATCACCAACAAACTCGGCAGAATCCGCCTGCTGAAATGTTTCCCGAAGATTTTTACCGGCGAGCATATTCACCTCAAAGAGATCGAGTCAATTCAGGCTAAACACATCCGGATTGAAACAGACGTTCCGAAGGTCTTGACACCGGACGGCGAAATGTTCGGTGCGACGCCGATCGAAGTGGATTGCCTGCATCAGGCGTTGGAAGTGTTCTGGAAATAGCGGGAGCGTTAGAGAGAAAAACCACAGAGGTCGCAGAAAGTTTTCAATCCTCGTCTCAATGCTCTGTGTTGAGACGCTTATAGACTTCGCACTATTTCTGTTTCGTGATGTCCTCAGACCTAATGAAAAAACCTTAATCTCTTATTTGGCTTAAAGGGAAAAAATAGCTGCTATTTTGCCAGAACTTCCTATTATCACGGTTTGAATTATATTTTCGATTATACCGACATCCTCACAAATTGTAAGAACAGAAGCATCGAACTGAGCCTGATCTATAAACTGTAGTTGCTAATAAAAAAAGCGCACGCACCGGTTGATCGGGGCGTGCGCTGATAAGCCCGTTTGGGTAAAGAGTAGTTTATTTCATAAACATCATTTTCCTGATCTGTGCTGTGTCCTGAACTTTCATCTGAGTTAAGTACATTCCGGTCGGAACGATTAATCCGTTCATATCGCGGCCGTCCCAGCCAATGGAATGATACCCGCTCGTGAATCTTTCGCCGCCCAGCTCGGCGACTAATTCGCCGGTCAGATTATAGATTGACAATTGCACGGTATTCTCATTCTTCAGGTAGAACGTCAAAATCGTTCGGTTGTTGAATGGATTGGGATAATTCGGCAGAAGTCTGAATTCACCCGGTTGATTCGCGTTGGTAAGTTCGTTTTCTATAGCGTTAGTGCTGGAATAGAAAGCGAATGAGCCGGGGCAGACGCCGACGGTAAGAGTATTAATTAAATTGCCGAGCGTGTCCAGAATGACGACCTGATCCGGAGCGGTATAATCGCTCAGGCCAAGAAAAAGATAGGTGCCGTTAAAAGCCATCGAATAGATGCCGGAATAATTGCCGATGCTCTTCGCGCTGTCGATCCCCAGCGTGTCGGTCAGAGGCGCCACGCCGCCGTTGTATGTTCGGTAAACTTTATTGTTAATTAGGGCAATGTCTTCGCAGAAGTTTGTGGCGCCACCATGCACTTTTGTGAGTACTTGTCCGGTTTGGAGATCGATTCGCGAGGTTCCTGTGTAAGAATTCCAGGAAGTGTCATAATAAGTGCTGAGAACGTAAAGCTTGTTATCATTCAGCAGTAATTGATTCGGGCCGGGAATGACGGTGAAAGTGTCAACCGGCTGATATTTGGCGGCCGTGGAATCGAGGATGATGACTTTATCGGAAGATGACCAATCCGAATTCATAGCGATTGATACATATAATTTGCCATGATTGGCAAGAATGTTTTCGGGCAGGCCGTTGATCGCGACTGTATCATCGATTTCGTAAGTGTCCAGATTTAATGCCAAAATTCCTTTAATGTACCAGCAGGTGATATAGGCATGATTGTCGATGAAGGCAATGTCGCGCGGGCCGGCATGGAGCAATTTCACCGTGCGCTTGTATGCGACGCCATCAGCCAAGTCCATGACTTCCAGCGAGTTTGAGTTGTTCATAACAATATAAAGTTTATCCTGATAGACCCGCAAATTCTGGCCGACGTCGCCCAGCGGATTATCAGGAAAGTTCCAGTGAATCGGCCCGGTCAATTGATCCGTTCCTGCCAATTGCCACAACGAAGCGTTGGTCGAACTGAAATTGCCTTCGCACAGAATGTAAGTGTAATCCAGTGAGAATCCGAGTCGAAACATGACTAAAAAAGAGAATGCGATTTGTTTGATTTTCATTTTTATTCCTTTCATTTTAAACTGTATTTGATTGTTCCGGTCAGTGCGCGCCCCGGTTCGGGGTAACCCTGCATGCTTTCGAAAGATTCATTGGTCAGATTATCGATGCCGCAAACGAAAATAAAGGTTCCGAGACGGGTGTCGAGACTATATGCTAAGTTTGTATTGAAAACGACGTATTTGGACAACAAAACATTCTCCGGCCAGTTGTACATGGCAATCCTTGAGCCGACATATTCGGCTGTCGTTCGGGAGACGAAGGGCCCGAATTTGATATTAAGGCCGGTGCCGTACGAACGGCGCGGTGTATAGCGCAGGGCTTTGCCGTAGTTGTCGCCTTCCGTGAGGTTTTGGGATTGATTGAAGGCGCCCTGCAGGAATCCATCGACCGGCCAAAGCGGCAGAGACCAGTTCAGTACTACTTTCCAGCCTTGTCGGATAGCGTGCGAGATATTCGATGGTTGCCAATAAGATTGCACGGGCGTCCATTGGATCAGGTTCTTATCCTTTTTATAATAACCGTCGAAAAGGAGGTTGATATGCCGACCGAATTGAAGTGCAAGGTCGATCTCGTATTTGATTGTTTCGTCCGGTTTCAAATTTGGATTGCCGCCCGGTTGCCAATAGAGATCGTTGAATGTGGGATAAGCGTAATAATGTCCGTAACTGCCGGAGAATGACCGTAAGAATTTCTTCCCATTATAGCTCAAGCGGGTTCCCCAGGTCGTTTTCTGATACAAATCCGGTGAGTAATCGAATTTGATCCAGGGACGCAGTTCGTATTTTGTGAAGAAATCCCATGGAATGGCCAAAACGTTCGTAAACGTCAGACGCGAATGATTTCCAGCATCTTTGCTCCGGAGATGATCGGATTTCAGGTCGGAGGTATAGTCGAAACTGAGAATCCGGAAATTGCGGCTGGTGTTGAAGATTACCTGATCGGTCGTAACGATATGCCGACTATTGATCGCAATTGTAGGATTAACGTATTTTTCCAGCGAATAACGGTGCATTATCTGAAAATAAGAGTGGCCGTTCGCATTCGTCCAGCCGGCTTTCAGTCCCAATAATCCGAGCGCATCCCGGCGATAAGCATCGGGAGAAGGATTCCAGACCAATCCGGCCACCCCGCGTTTCTGTTCTGAATAAAATGCCATCAGGCGCAGAAAAGCCCGCGATTTAAAGATATAACCGGCCTGCCAGTTGAAATATCGTTGTAAGAATTGATTGTTTTCACGTTTAAAACTATCATCGCGCCAGGTAACCCGGTAATCGCCACGATAAGAATTGTAGCCCAGCAGGAGGTTGCTGTTCCAGTTGGCTTTACGGAGGTCGAGATTAGCATTCAGACCGGTTTTTCCATAACTGCCAGCCGCGCAGGAGATTCCGGTTTTTCCAGAAGCTGGTTCGATATTGATTAAACCTTCGGAGTTCTCAAAACTATTGCTTCCCGATTGATCGGGCGAGTAGAGAATATTGGCCACGAAAGCGGGAGGGAGTTGCGAAAGATCGATCTGACCGTTTTGGGCGCTGGTTACGTCAAATCCGGCGATAATGACCTTGGTATGTGTCGCCGGTGAACCATCGATACTCAGAGTGCTGACGCCGGTCGGCCCGCCGTAGGATTTTAAATATAAACCGGGAATATTGGTCAACAGGCGCCGGTGTTCGACCGCTCCCAGATCGGCAGTGCGTTCGATTTGTCGCAGAGTGATGTCCTTGCGCTTTACGGAAAATTTTCGACCTGAAACTGTAACCGAATCCAATTTAACCGGCGCAAAAGGGAGAACGACCGAGATCGGCAAACGAGAATCGTTTAGAATAATCGACCTCGGCTGATAACCAAGTCGGGTAAAAACCAGCGAATCGCCGCACTGAAAATTATCTGGTAAAATAAATTCACCGCGCTCGTTACTGACAATCCAGTGATCGCGGGTTTGGTTGTAGATAAAGACATAGACGACCGACTGTCCGTTAATATCACAAATTGAGCCGGCGAACCTTTCGAAAGCAAAAGCCGCTAAGGGTAGAAGCCCAAGCGCAATGATTTTATTTAGATGAAAAATTGATCGACACACCCGCCTAACCCTTGATAACCCGCGTACTTCAGATTGGCCAGAGCGAACACCAGGTATCCTGACTCTCGCATCAACCGTTACCCTGCGCCTTCCAGATTGAATGATCCGTGGCTTTTGCAGGAACGTCCGCGATTACAGTAGCGGGGCTGTGCCCGATTTTCACGAGCTTCCCTATCGTGTTTCTCTGCTTAAAATGCCTCTATACCGACATTTTAAATCCAATTAAAAAGAACAGAGTGAAATTATTTTTTACCCGGCAATTATGCAACATAAAAGTTGAATAGTGCGTAAAATATTCTTTTATCCGACGAGAACGAGAATATTCAAATCAGGCGATCAAGCGATTCCAGAGTGAAAGCGCCTTCTAGATGCAAGTGCAATTCGACTTTCGGCATTGATCTGAAAATTATTTTCTGCCCCGTTTATTTTTCAGCCGGTCTTTTTTCAGAATGCCCATGACCCAGAAATCGCAGTATTCGCCGTGATGATACATTGCCTGCCGGAGAACGCCCTCTTTGATATAGCCGATTTTTTGATAGATTTTTATTGCGGCTGTATTTCCTGCGAAAACATGAAGCTGGATGCGATTAATGTTGAGCGTCTCAAATGCATAATCGACCATCATTTGTGAAGCCTCTGTGCCAGCACCTTTGCCCCAGAATTCCGGATCAAGGATGGCGATATAAAAAACAGTGGCACTACTGATATAATCGACCCGAACAAAAGCTGTTTGACCAATAGGTTGGTCGGTTATTTTATCGACAATTGTAAATAGGATCGTTTCTTTGGAAGCCAACTGTTGCCGTAGTTTCTCACGTTCTTTTTCGATGTCCATCGGCAGAGCGAGGAACAATGTTTCCCGGACGGCGGGACAATTTTCGCCCACCGAAATAAACTCGGCGTCTTCGAGAGTTGCCGGGCGAAGGTAGCATTTATTCCCGATTAAAAATGGATTGACCATGTATTTATTATCCTTTCAATTTGTCAAAACTCTGAATCAATTTACAAACTGCTGACAGGAGTTTCTATGAAATAAAGTTGAAATTATTCATAAGGAAACATTAATTTCGTTTAGTTTTAAGATGGAAAACAAACTGAAAATGGAGAATCAATGAGTCGAGTAAAATTTCTCGATTTTCTGCGGGACAATATTGTTTTGTTCGACGGCGCGATGGGAACTTCTATATATGCGCGGGGAATTTATATCAATCGTTGTTATGATGAACTTAATTTAAGTAAGCCGGATTTAGTGAAGGAAATTCATCTGGGTTACGTTCAAGCGGGAGCCGATGTTATCGAAACGAATACTTTCGGAGCGAATCGATTTAAACTAAGCGCTTATGGGTATAACGAGGAACTTTACGCCATCAACTTCCGCGGCGCGCATATCGCCCGTGAAGTTGCCGGAGAAAATCTGTGGATCGCCGGTTCTGTTGGACCTTTGGGTATTCGGATCGAGCCATGGGGACCGACATCAGAAGGCGAAGCGGAGGAGGCGTTCGGAGACCAGATTAAAGCGCTTGCCGATGGCGGCGTTGATCTAATCATTTTGGAAACATTTTCAGATTTGAATGAAATTCATCAGGCGATCAAGGCCGTGCGCAGAGTCTGTTCTTTGCCGGTTATCGCACAGATGACAATCGATGAAAACGGAAATACAAGTTATGGAACGCCGATCGAACAAGTTGCTCAGCAATTAACAAAATTCGAACCGGATATAGTCGGACTGAATTGCGGTGTGGGCCCACACATGATGCTATCTTCTTTGGAGCGCATGATTCCTATGACCGATTTGCCGATTTCCATTCAACCCAATGCCGGTTTTCCGAAAAAAATTGAGAATAGGGCAATTTATCTGTCATCGGCAGAATACATGGCAGAATACGCACGTCGATTTATTCAGGCTGGCGCCAAAATAGTTGGCGGTTGTTGCGGAACGACACCGGAATACATCCAAGCGATGCGAAGCGCAATTCAATCGCTGATTCCTGGTCGGAAGGGACACCGTATCGATATCAAACCGGCCACGATTCCAGGTGTAAATCCTGTTCCAATCGAGCAAAAATCTAAATTTGCCACAAAATTAGCGAGCCGGGAATTTGTAACCAGCGTCGAACTCGTCCCGCCGCGAGGAATTGAGGTCTCGGCGGCAATTTCCGCGACGCGAATTTTGAGAGAAGTGAAAGTCGATTCAGTTAATATTCCTGAAGGACCACGCGCTCTTTCCCGAATGGGCGCGACCTATTTGTCGAAGATTATTCTGGATGAAGTGGGAATCGAACCGATCGTTCATTATACTTGTCGCGATCGTAATCTTCTCGGGATTATTTCAGACTTGCTGGGAATTCACGCGTTGGGATTGCGGAATTTGCTTCTTATTACTGGCGATCCGCCCAAAATGGGCGACCTACCCAATGCAACTGCGGTTTTTGACATTGACTCCATCGGTTTGGTGAATGTTGTTAATCGGTTGAATCATGGCATTGATCTCGGCGGAAATCCGATTGGCAGACCAACGGAGTATTTAATTGGTGTTGGCGTTAATCCGGGAGCAATCGATCTGGATAACGAGTTGCGCCGGTTCGAGTGGAAGGTGAAAGCTGGAGCGGAATTTGCAATTACCCAGCCGGTATTTGATGTCGATATATTGTTCAGTTTTTTGGAGAGAATCCGACCGTTCGGGATTCCGATCGTTGCGGGTATCTGGCCTTTGGTCAGCCTTCGGAATGCTGAATTTATGAATAATGAAATTCCCGGGACTCATGTTCCGGATGAAATATTAAAACGCATGGCTTCCGCACAAACGCGCGAATCAGCGTTAAATACTGGCTTGGAGATTGCCCGCGAGACGATTCAACAAATTTTTCCCTCCGTTAATGGAGTTCAGATTTCAATGCCGTTTGGGAAAATCGACACCGTGTTGAAGGTTTTGGATATCCTTCCGGCGCTGAAATCGGTTAACAACTCCATAACTGACGTAAAATAACGAAGAAAAACAATCCTGCAATGAGCATAATGAGCGCTGACTTACCTCCTTGTGAAAGCCATGTTCTTCTCTTTTTCTTGTGCTGATTAATTCCCATAACTTTATCCAATTTATTTGGTTGCATAATCTATCAATGAAAAAAATGTTCGCCCTTTTTTTTCTTCTCGATTTCTGATAAATGTCCAGACGCCGATCCAGAATACGGCGAATAAAACACCCAACAGGAGTCCCGCCAGAACATCCAGCGGAAAATGAACGCCGACGTAAACGCGAGAAAAAGCGATGACAAGCGCAAAGGTCAGAAAAGCATAGCGATATTTACGGAAAAAGAAAGAAAGAACAAACATACCCGCAGAGACATTCGCTGCATGGTTCGACGGAAAACCATATTTTCCGCCTTTTTTTACTAGTAAATGAATGTTATCGAGCGAACAAGAAGGTCGGATTCTTTTAAAAGTGGGCTTTAAAATACGCGCGCAGATGACATCTGATGTTGAAACTGCCAGAATTGAAATAATGATAGCAATTCGGACTTTTTTGTTACCGAAAATAAGCAAAATGATGGCAAGAATTACGAAGGTGGAAAAAAGAAAGACGATATTGGTCAGAATTGGCATAATCCAGTCAAAAAACGGATTAGCAATTTTGACATTGAGAAAGTAAAATAAGGCTGTATCTATTCGAAGGATCGCTTCCATGCTTTGTTAGTGCTTTTTCTCCAATTCAGTAACCATCGTTTGAAACTTAGTAAAATTGGATGAAAATACAAGGGAATTGATTCATAGGCGGATTATGAGTAAATTTTATCGATTTTTGATTAAGAATGAGAGGAAATTAATGAACATTCAGATGTTGAAATCTAAGATACACCGCGCGACTGTCACGGAAACGCGTTTGAATTACGAAGGAAGCATTACAATTGACCATGAATTGATCGCCGCCGCTCATCTGCACATTAATGAAAGAGTACAGATACTGAATATCAACAACGGATCCCGCTTTGATACTTATGTCATTGAAGGAACAGCCGGGAAGCGGGAAATTTGTCTGAACGGCGCCGCCGCGCGTTTAGCGCAACCAGGTGATCTGATCATTATACTTTCCTATGCAATTGTCGATGAAAAAGAGTTGAAAAACTGGAAACCGGTATTTGTTTACGTCGATGCCGGGAATAACCCCGTTTAAATTCTTAATTCGACGAATATTCTGTTTTATTCCGTCAAAACATATATTTTCACTTTCTAAAAAATCCTGCCATTATTCGGGAATCCTTGATTATCTATTTAAATAGATTTATACTCAAGAGTTTGTTGAGAGACTAATGGTATTTGGCGTATAATGAACGGGGTGGATAGTCGCATAATTTGTCGGCGTAGAAAAAATCTATCTGAGAAAAAACTAAAGGTTACCTTAAAATTTTCTTGTTTCTTTCTGCGGCAATAGCGCTTTTAACGCTCGTTTTCATCGTGGATGTCACTTTTTATCGGGTTCCAACATTCATTAAGATGTACGGATTTGAACGAGAGATTGTCATCGGATTGGCGATTTTTTGCCTTTACCAGTCGATCAAGTATATATTTCTAAAGATCAGAATGACGACGAAACGCAATCTCGCTTTGTTAGGAGGTGGAATATTTGCGTTAGTTCTCTTTGTTTGTCTGTCGCAATTTTGTCTTCGAAAATATATTGTCCTATGGGATGATAATCCGTTTTTAGCCGAATTTTCATTCGTTTGGAGTCTCACTTCGACCGCATATACATTCCTTTTTCTTGCTGTGATAATATTCATTTTATTAGTTATCTGGGATTTGATTTTTCACCAACGAAATCTGTTAAGCAGAGATGGTTTTCAGATTCTTACCATCGCGATAGTCGGATTTTCTGTTATTTTTAATTTGTTCGAGAATCGTTATTCTTTCAAGCCGATTGTTATTTTTACGCAAGAAATGACTTATTATCTTTGGTTTCTGATTTTGGTCGTCGGAAGTATTTCGGTGGCTGTTTCATGGCAAAGATCGTGGCTCGATTTTCTTAACAGAAAGGAAAAGTATCTCGCATTTTTTATGAGTTTGGTGTTATTTTCAATACTGATCGGTTGGCAGAGTTCAAAGGTAGTCTTAATACACTTCTTCGTGTCGAGACTTCGCCTTCGGAAATTATCACGAAATCCGAACAAATGACCAATGTGAAAACAGATGGCGAGAAGACGCTTGTTAAATTGGCTGTCTGTCTGGCGCAAAAAAACCGGCGCTCTCTGGTTGTCGCCGGTTCGTATGGATATACAGTATTGCATTACCGCCCCGCCGCAAACTCGGTTCGATACTTCGAGTTAGCTGGCGGAACGGAGGAAATGAAAATTCAGTTAGATCATTCTGACCTGTTCGTATTGTTGAATGTTTGTTTTTCCCGGGATGATGTTATGAAATATTCGAACGTTTTTATCAATAAGGCTAATTTTATAGAAATTCAAAAACGCTTGTCGGATGTCATCAAGGTTAATATTCCAGATGAATCGGCCATGATGATTTTAATTCAGAGAAATTAATGAAAACGCCGGTCGTTATTCGGTGATCGGTTTGGTGATATAAATCAGTGGTTCCGTCTCCAGATTGATACGAAGCGGAGTTTTTAGTTTTCTGCCTTCGTTATCTTCGAGGACTTCGACGACGGGGCGTACGGGACGCAGTGAGTTGACGGAAACCACGCGGGCGATTTCATCCGTGCTTAGTTTTACCAAACTACCTATTGGATACATCGAAACGCCATTGACGAGTGCGCGGATGATTTTCGGACTGAATTGTTTGGCTTTACTTTCGATGATTTTTTGGATTGCATTGTATGTGATGAATCCATCGCGGTATGTTCTGCCATGGACGAGCGCCTCAAAAACGTCAGCAACGCCGATGATTTTAGCGTATTCGGAAATTTCGTTGGACTGTAAACCTTGAGGATAGCCGGAGCCGTCTTCGCGTTCCTGCTCTTGATAGACGGCATTAACAATGAATGGATATTCGTCGTTTAGGTGTTTAACGATTTCGAATCCGTGGATGGGATGTTCCCGAATATGATCAAACTCCGCGTCGGTAAGTTTTCCATGTTTAAATAAAATACGGTTGGGGACTTTCACCATGCCAACGTCGTGTAATAAAGCGGCAAGTGCCAGTTGTCCTTGTTTTTCACGTGTATATTTAAGTCCGTTGCCGATTTTAAGCGCAAAAATAGCCACGTTGACGGAATGGGAAATGACCCATGTCGCGTAACGTTTTCGCTGGATTGCTTTCAGGAATAATAATTCACCGCTGGAAACCGAGTTGATCAATTCAGGAATGACCGCTTTGAGCGGTTCGACAGAAATTGGTTGATCATTTTTAATGTCTGTGACGACTTTTTCCATTATCCGATGCAAATCCATATAAAGTCTAGTCACTGTCGCCTCTTCGATTGACTCTTTCGGTAGTGCCTGTTCAGGAGCGGTTTGAATCGGTTCCGGCTTAGGTTGAACCGGCTGAATTGGTGACGGATGAGGGACAACGATAACCGGTTCCTTTTTAGGCGATATCGGCGGCAGGGGCTCAACTTGTGGAGGAACCGAAGAAGTTGTCGGCGTCGCGGATTCCGGTCTCTGTTTTGGGGCAAAAATCTGACTGGACTCCTTTGTCTTGAGATTACTCTGAATTGCATTCCGAATCGCGTCCAGACCAATTAGACCTGAGAATAACGATTCGTTTTCCTGAGTTAGTTCCGGCTTAGGTTGTGCTGGTGGTTCTTCAGATTTTGATTCTTTCTGAATGTCATCATAAGATTTCATGATGTCCCGCATCCGGACCATATTATTTACCTTCCGATTCGATGATTCCCCGAATGATATGTTCGTCGATGAGTGGAACATGTTTTCCGAACCCGACTACCAAACTGAGATCGCAGATGTTGTTGATAATTCGCGGAGTACCTTTGGTGTATTCGTAAATCTCATGAAACGCGGCTTCGGTGAAAATCGGCTCCATCCTGCCGGCGATTTTTAATCGGTAGTTGATATAAGCTTTGGTATCCGTTTCTGAAAAACGTTTCAGATGATAACGAATTGCAATACGCTGATCCAACTGGTGAATATTTTTAACCATGTCGTTTAATTCCGGCTGTCCGACCAGAAAGAGGGAGATCAGGAAACGATCGTTCAATTGAAAGTTTAAGAGAAGGCGGAGTTCCTCGAAAGTATCCACATCCGAAATGATCTGCGCTTCATCGACGATGATGATTGTATGTTTTTTGTTCCTAACGTTGTTGAATAAAAAATCGTTCAGGTCGTGAAGCATTTTGATTCGGGAAGTTGGATCGGAATTGATTTCCAGCTGATATAGAATTTCCTGAATCAATTCACTGGCGTTCCATCGCGGGTTCGTCAAATAGGCTATGCTGAACTGTCCGGACGACAGCTCTGAGACGATCGTATGCATGAGGAGGGTTTTTCCACAGCCGTATTCGCCGGTCAACAGCGCCGCACCTTTGGAACTCTGAATCGCATACAGTAAGCGCATGAGGGCTTCATCATGCTGTGCAGAATGAAAGAGGAACTTCGGATCCGGTGAATTCTCAAACGGTTTTTCTTTTAACTTCCAATATTCAGCATACATAACACACCAAAATTAATATAATTGTGGTTTGCAATGAAATCATTTTTTATCGACCTGATTTTTTTCTTGATCCGTATGAAGCATGAACGCAATGATCAGATAGAAGATGATAATGACTATGGCAAGTGAAATCAAACTGGAGGCGAAATCGCCGTGTTTCAGCAAAAGAGAAATAAGTCCCATGATGATCGTCAATAGATAAATCACAAACACTGTCTGTTTCGGTTTGATGCCCAGTTGCTGGAGCCGATGATGAAAATGGTCGTTGCCTGCATAAGCCATCAATTCGCGGAACGACCGTACCTGTTTGCGCGTGGTTCGAATAATCGTGGTCATAATCATATCCGTGATCGGGACGGCAAGCAACAGAACCGGGATGATCAAATCGACGCTTTTATCACGCCCCCAGTTACCGTAGATCGACAAAGTGGCGATAGTAAAACCAACAAACGTACTGCCGGTATCGCCTAGAAAAATCAATCCTTCATTCCGAATGCGAGAATTATAAGGGAAAAAGCCTAGTATCGAGCCAAGTAAAATGATGCTGACGACCATCAAAAAGGAATCTCCAACCGAATAAGCGATCCACGCGAAGAATCCTGAAATAATGATCCCGACACCTGCCGCTAACCCGTCCATTCCATCCAGACAATTGAATGCGTTGACGATTCCAAGAATCCATAAATAGGTCAACAAAATTTCAATGGCATTTCCGATAAATGTATTTGGCAAAAAAGTAAATGTAATTCCATACCAGATCAGGACAGTAACAGCGACAACCTGTCCGAGCATCTTGATAGTTGCCGGCAAACTCTTGATATCGTCTATGATCCCAATAAAGGCGATGATGCAAGATGCCCAAAAAAGTCCTTGAAATTCGCGCGGGGGATCAACGACTAAATTTAGTGTGATGATAAAGGTGATAAAAATAGCAATCCCGCCAGTGCGTGGCGTCAGGTGTTTGTGTGTGTGTCGTCCGCCCGGGTGGTCTGTAATGTCCATCGCCATTCCTAATTTGTACATTACAGGAATCAATCCGAAACTTATTCCAGATGAAACGAGCAGATAATAGAAAATCGAAAAGTTGTGATTGAACATCCATCGTTTCATTGAATACGGTAACAAAATCGCCGCCAAAAATGGAAGCACCAGAAGTCGAAATACCAATCTTTTACGGTCGTTCATAACTTTGCCGAAAATATAGGATTCATTTTTGAAATAACCAGAGAAATTTCTTCATCTGACATAGATGGGAAAATCGGTATGGAAACCTGATGTTCCCATGCGGATTCGGTGATTTCTAATTTTTCATGCGAACTGTAAAGATGCAGTGGCTTGAAGACGGGTTTCCGGAGTCGGATGTTGTAAGTTTCCGCCATCCGGATCGCGTCATCCGTATTAGGAGTTTGAATAATGCATCGGTAAAAATTGCTGGCGATATCCGTGAGGGTTATATTTGGGATGACGAGAGCCTTTCCAAATGCGGTCAAGTAGGTTCGGAAAATCTTTTTTCGTTTTTCGGTTAATAAAGGGAATTTATCTAATTGAGATAGAGCGATCGCCGCTGTCAGATCCGTCATCTTAGCATTGAAGCGTGGCGTCAATGTCTCCTGTTCGTCGTATTCCCGAAGCGAGCGAATTTTTTCGGCGAGTTTCAAATTGTCTGTCAAAACAATGCCGCCTTCACCCGCGCCAATTGGTTTGGTTGCGTAAAATGATGAGATCGTGATATCGCCGAAAGAGCCGACGGGCTGGTTAAGAATTTTACCGCCAATTCCCTGAGCGATATCTTCTATGATCGGTACGCCTAAATTGGTTGCTTCGTCGATTCTTCCCGGTTGCCCGAACATGTGCGGGAAAATAACCGCCTTGGTTTTTATGGAGATTTTTTTACGAATTTCTTCTGGATCGAGGTTGTAAGAAACTTTTTCAATTTCGCAGAAAACTGGCGTTGCGCCAATGGCACGTACAGCATGCCATAGCGCCGAACAGGTATAACTGGGAATAATTACTTCATCGCCAACGCCAATTTTCATAACTAACAGCGACATTGTAAGTGCCGTTGTTCCTGATGAGACGGCAACCGCGTGACGCCGGTTTGTCAATTCTGCGAACCGATGTTCGAGAGCGGTAACCACTTCGCCCTGCGCCAGATGACCTGATCGGATAACGGATGCCGCGGCGGCGACATCGGTTTCATCAAAACTGGGTTTATAATGCGGAATCATGAAAATCCGGTATATTGATGATGAGCCGTACGGACTCGAATGCTTCAGCAAACGGGACGCGCGCCTGAACGCCGCGGAAGTGAGCCGCCGATCGTGCGACTTCCAAAATTGACATGTTCAAAATATTCGTTCGGTTGACCTGCGACGCATGCGCATTCAACATCTGAATTTTCAAGTCGAAAAATTTCTGTCCGATGTCCACATAAAGATGCGGCTGAAAATTCTGGGTCGTAGGCGTTTCGTAGAACAGAACGTTTGGAATATAGCGTGTAGCAGAAATGGTAATTGCCGCAATATGCCGATGATCCTGATGTGTGTCATCGTGATAATTGATGAAAATCAAGTCAGGTTGAATTTTATGGATAACGCCTTCTATAAGATTGATGGATATTTGGTCGATGTTAATCTGTGTGTCGGAAAAATCGCCCCAGAAAATTTCTCTAGATTTCATGATGGATTTAGAGACTTCTTGTTCCTGACGACGCATTGCCGAGTCTCCGCCTGCCGCGCCATCCGTGGCGATAAATAAATATACATCATGGCCAAGGTGTGCGTATTTTGCCAACGTACCGCCGCAACCGATTTCGATATCATCGGGATGCGCGCCGATTGCCAGAATGCGCAATTTCCTATTCAGATTCAGCATTTTGAATGCCTCCTTTAAAAATTTTTTGACTGTCGGAACCCATAAAAAACAACAAGTCCAGAAATGAAAGATGGCTGACAAACCGATCGCCGAACTGCGGGTAAACAGGATGATTGAACTTCTGGAAGATCAGTCGAATGCCTGTATCGGAAAAATGTGCCGGTACAAGATAATTGTGTCCACCTTCTCCAGAAAGATAGGTTTCACAAGAGAGAAGCCGGGTCGTCAGGATCAGCCTGTCATCTGGCGTAATATCCGGATATTTAGCCAGTTCTTCGATCTCCGACGCAATGCGCGTCGGTGTTTCGATGCCGAGTTTCTCCATTCCCCACAGAACTGTCCGAATATTGAAATCGGACAAATATGTCCAGTCCGTTTCATAGAGCGATTGAATTTCGGGGAAATATTTCTTAAAAAAAGGGGCTTTTGCGTAATTAGTTTGTAGTGCTTGTAGATGTTTATGCCGCCATCTTTCCGTTGAATTTATTACGATCTCACGAATGTCCTGTCCGAAGCGATGAAGCACCGGAACGGTGAGCCATTGCCAACCGTCTTTTGAAAGAATTTTGTTCCGATTTTGCCATTCATTTTTCTTGAATTGGACATTATCCAGGAAAACGAAAATATTCGACTGGTGGATTTTTGCAAAATATCCAAGCCAAGGAAACGTCTGCGGTTGGTGGATCGAACAAATCATACTATTTTCTTGACTATCGTTTTGCTATGAATTACCTTCTAAACGAACATTTGAAATTTACTAAGGGAGTAAAAATGACAACCATCATCAGAACTAGCATTATTCTCGGAATCATTTCGATCATTATGGGACTGGTTTCCCGCCTGACTTTGCGTCCGTTTTACGTTGAAGCGCAGGCTTATCTTCAATTCGGTCAGTTCTGCTTTTTGGCGGCAATAACATTTCTCCTCTATAAAATTGCGTTCAAAGTCAACGACTGATTCAATTATCGCTTCACAAAAATTGGGTTCGTGACCAGCGTTTGCCACTTTTCACCGAGGTAAACGCGGTAGTAGAACATCCGGTTTTTTGGCGGGTTTTCATCGACAAACCATTCGTCCAGTAAATTGAATAATTGAAATTGTTGAATGCAAACATTACCTCGGAAAAGAAAAACGGTCTGCGGTGATTTTGAATTTTCCAGAGATTTCATGCGAATGTGCAGAACCACGGGGGGGTGCGATAAAGGAAGCGTTTCGCCGATGAAAGCGTTTTTCCCTGTCCGCATGTCGTAAGCCGAAAAATCGTCCAAAACGATCTTATTCCCGGTAAATCCGCGTGTTGAATACATACGTCCTGCGCGATAAGCGTCGATAACACCTTTACGACTCTTCTCCTTGGCAAAAATAAACGTGTTGGTTTCGGTCACCAGCGATAGATTGTTTGATTCTTCAAAATCGAGTTCGCCGATTCCCCAAACCGGTTTTTCCCGAAATCCGTTGCAATATTCTGTCAAAACCAAATCCCAGAGTCCGCCCGGTTTACCGATGATTTTAAATCCTTCCCAAAATATAGCAAAACCCGTGTAACCGGTCGTTTGCGATATGAGTTGCGGATAAGCTTCCGTCTCAATTACGATCTTTTGTGGAATTAAGGGGATATTGACCGTTCTCTCTTCCGTATGACTGACTTCGGGATGCGACCAAAAAATCAACCCGTTTTTATCGTTTACGTAATCGATCAGTTGCTGAAACGGACCGGCGCCTGGATTTTCATGATATTGATCATAAAGCCGAGGAAGGAACGGAAACTCACTTTTAAGATAAACACCGAAAATCACTGCAAATATCAAAGCCATCCATGAGATTCGATAGCGGTAACTCTTACGATGAACCCGAGCAATGTCCAGGGTTGTTTTTTGTCGAACGATCGAAAAGAACGAGATTAAAAAAAGGATAATCGCCAGCAGACACGTTGAGAAATACATGAAATGCGTACCGATATATTTAAACAGATGTCCGGATGGAGTTTTAAAGCCGATGCCATTGGCCAAAGAGGGGAGATTTTGATAATCCTCTACTGAGTTCATCCCAAAAACCAAAAGGTGCGTGTGCCAGTTTTCCAGCCGCAGGTTTTCATTCATCGGCGAGCCTTGCCAGTAATAAAACGGTACGGCTTCGACGCCCGGCATGATGATAACATCTCTATAAGTATTGTCGATTTGATCAATGAGGTTTAGATAGTTTTTAACGCCGAAACTTCTGACAGAATTTTCTTCGATGGAATATTTTAAAAGGTTCTGGAACGGAGCGATGCCATAACTGACTTTCATATTATCGTGATCCGTGATGATTGCAACATCCAGATCGCTTCGATCGACAATTGCGCCAAGTTCGGCGGGATCATATTCCCCGCCGCTGACTTTGGAATCAAAGTGAATGCCGGTTTTTAAGCGAATATATTTGTCGTTGGCTTGCGGGAAAAGGCAGACATTGAGCGAGAGGACGATGAGGATAATTTTAAAACGAGTTTTCATGCAATTGCTCTTTCTGTCTTAGTAATTCCTCATAAATAGCACACACTCGGTTAATATAATTAGTCAATGAATAATATTTCGCAACTTTTTTGTTTGTTAATCCGATCGATGTCCGCAAAGGTTCATCCAAAACGAGTTTTTCAATAGCGTCAGCCAAAAATTTATCGTCGTCGGAAGGAACTAAAAAACCATGGATGCCTTCCTGAACAATTTCCGGAACGCCGCCGACATTTGTGGCGATAACCGGTAAACCGGACGCCATTGCTTCGATGATAACGCGACCGAATCCTTCGTTTAGCGAAGTGAGAACGAATAGATCGCTGGCGGCGAAAATTTCCGGCAGATCGTGCCGAAAACCGAGAAATTGTGTATTGCTTAACTGCAAATCGGCGGCAAGTTTTTGGCAACCTGTTAGCGTTTCTCCGTCGCCAGCGACAACGCATCGAACTGGTATGCGCCTTTTCTGCAAAATACCGGCGGCTCTGATGAACATCGGCAGGTTCTTTACAGTCACCGCTCGACCAGCCCAGCAGACAACGATCTCATTCGATGATCGCTTTTGGGATGACGCTTGGTAAAACCGATCGATTTCGATGCCGCACGACGAAACGACAAATTTTTCCGGCTTCGCGATTCGCTCGCGAATATGATCGTTCATTCCACGCTCGGTCAGATTTAGAATTCTATCGCAACAATGTGCGGCGAGAATTTCCAGATAAACGAAAACTCGGCTCATTCGCCCGGAATAATAACCGTAAAAAATATGCCCGTGCGCTGAGTGAACGATAACTGGAACATGCGCCAGCCGGCCGGCAAATCGTCCTAAAAAACCAGCCTTGGAAGTGTTGGTATGAAGGATTTCCGGCTTAAAATGAAGAATCGCCCGGTAAATTTTGAAAAATGCGGCGACGTCCAAAATTAGATTCAACGAACGGGCTAATGACGGAATAAATGAAATTGAAAACCGGTGTTTTTTGGCGTATTCCACTGGATCAAAACTCGGTTCGACGGTTTTCCCAGAAATCAATTTGACTTGGTAACCTTTTTCGACGAGTCCGGCGGCTAATTGTAGCGTTACTTCCGCCGAGCCTCCGCGATCAAGCCGCGTGATGAGCAACAGGACTTTTCTGGTTTTTTGCTTAGACAGATTCGACGACATTCCGGATTTTTCTGATGATTGTAGGGCAAATTTGCGCGTGAGGTGGAATGAGCAACAAATGTTCAGCTAAATATGTAGCGTTGGGAAATGCGGTACTGTCGGGATTCAGTTCGGGGAAAATGTGGTGAAGCGGTTTTTCGTATAAATACGTCGTTTCGATGCCTTGCGCGAGAAGTTTATCGACGAGTGTTTTTCTTCTGTTCAGATCGTGAACGACGACAGGAAATTGATTAAAAGCGACTGCCGCGGTTTCCGGAATCGTTGGAATTGTAAAACCCTCCTTATTTCGGAAAATTGCGGCCAGAGATTCTCCATTTTCCTGGCGTCGCCGCGTGAGGACATCTGCTCGTTTCCAGAGACTTTTTCCTAAACCCGCTTGCATCGTTGTGAATTGAAAAGAGTCGAAGTGCGTGTGAAGCGTCGTGTACTTATATCGGGAAATAATAGGTGAGAGGAGAGAGTAAAAAAACGGCCGAACCGCCAAACTTAAGCCGATCATTCTCATCGTCATAATTGCTTGAGCGTGTTTCGGCAACGTCTGCAAATCTGCGACAATGTTTTCGATTGTTTCGTTAAGTTGATTTTCTTTCCAAACGATAATTCCACCGGCCATCGTCGAAATGTTCTTTCCGCGATTTAGCGAATAGAATCCAAAGGGCGCAATCGTTCCGGTATGTTTACCGTCAGTCGTCGTTCCTAAAGAAGACGCCGCATCTTCAACGACGAAGAGGTCAAGATTTTTAACGAGAGCAATAATCGGTTCGACCGCGCATGGCAAACCGAACATGTGTACCGGCATAATGGCAAGCGTTTTATCGGAAATCGCAGATGGTAACGAATTGACGTTCATGTTAAATGTGCTGGAATCAATATCGACAAGTTGCGCCTTCAAACCAGCCGCTTCGATTGGTAAAAGGAGCGACGGCGCGGTGTATGCTGGAAGGATCACTTCGTCTTGTTCGCCGGATTTGCGTAACTGTTTGTACAATTCGAACAGAACGAAAATTGCCGTTGTACCTGAGTTGACTACTGCCAGATTTTCGACATTGAGAAAATTGCAGAGAGCCGATCGAAAATCGGCGATAACTTTTTTCTGTTCGGTAAAACCCATAACACCGCGGACGGTCTCGGCAAGTGAAATCGGTGTTCCGGCTGTTGGCATTCGTCTAATCATTTAAAACTTTCCAATCTTTTAACACCAAGGCGCCAAGACACGCAGGGGATTTTCGAAATAGAAATCTTCGTGCTTTTGCGTCTTCGTTTTTATTAAACTTTTCCATTTGATATTGGAATTTTAAGATTTTCAATTTGCAATATCACTCTTTTTCCCAAGTTATTATAAAACCAAGCGAAAATAACGGAAATCGCAAACCAATAGATTTTTTTTTGGCATGTCGGATTCCCAATTTTTCCCGCAGTTCGGCGAAATCCGCCCATTTGTGTGCGTGCGTCGTTAATCTGCCACTCATCGAATTGTAAATGTAGCGGCTTTTTAAAACGGGATTGTAGGAATTGCGGTAATCAAATACGATTTTTCCGCCTTTTTTACAGATGCGTTGTAGTTCCGATAAAAGCGCCGACACGCGCGAAAACGGGTGGATGTTGATCAGCGTATTCAGACAGAAGACCGCGTCGAACGTGTTTTCCGGAAAAGGCAGATGGAAAGCGTCTCCACGGATAAATCTATCTGACGGGAGATGATTGTCCTTGAAAATGAGTTTCGCTTCGTTCAGCGCATCGCCGTCGTAATCCAGTCCGAAGAGTTGCGTCAATTGGTCGGCGCCGGCGCTCCACTCGAGGAGAAAAATGCCGTTGCCACAACCGACGTCAAGAATTTTGCCGTGCAAATCCGTGGCGATATCATGCGCCTTTGCGCGGACTTTGACGGAAATCGTCGTCTGAAACGCTTCGGGTCGGGATAGATGTTGTAGATTAAGTTCAGTCATTTTTAGGTCATCGGTTACAGGTTTCGGGTAACGGGTAACGGGTAACGGGTAACGGGTAACGGGTGACGGGTAACGGGTGACGGGTGAC
>Ga0066637_10000210_pt1 | contig 35205 bp, 30 predicted proteins | sample CryGeyCG2014_020_FD_62737 | JGI IMG/M metagenome (GOLD analysis project Ga0066637, IMG submission 62737) | Groundwater microbial communities from aquifer - Crystal Geyser CG08_land_8/20/14_0.20 | ecosystem: Environmental > Aquatic > Deep subsurface > Groundwater | place: USA: Utah: Grand County...
TGTCCTGCTATTTTTGTATCATTAGAAAATCGATTCACCCCATGGGGTGAATGTTAACGATGTTATGCTACACTTCGTAGGATTAGGAACTGTAAACGATGTTGTGCTATGTGACAAATAGACGTTTGTGGGGAAAGTTGATTAGGTAGATTAAGTTGGATTAGGTTGAATAGGAGTTATATTGGGATATATTTATTGAAAGTAAATTTGAGATTTGCAATTTGCAATTTGAATTTTTTTCGTTCCTGAATGTTAAATTTTCAATCGACAACTCACTCCGGCCTAAATGCGTCCGGCAGGTGCGTTATCTTGTTTTCACTCCCGCGTATCGTCACGCCGATCACATCGAACCGGCAGTTCAAATCCAGTTCCGGTCGCTGTGACAGCCAGCCGTCGGCGATCAGCGTCAACTGCTTCATCTTGCGCTCATCGACCCAAGTTTCCGGCGGCCCGTAACCGCCGCTATGCCGTTCGGTTTTTACCTCGACAAAACAAAGGTCTTCCCCTTTTTGCGCAATGATGTCTAACTCGCCGTAAGCGCCGATATGAACGTTCCGCGCGATGATCTTAAATCCGTTTCGATAGAGATAATATGCCGCGAGGTCTTCGCCATATTTCCCAACCTGCTTTGTGTCGCGCATCTGTTCCGACGAGACAACGAATTCTTTCACGCCCCCAAACGATTTCCGGTGGATCGGACATGGCCCGAATGTCGCAATTGCCTTTCGATGCATTTCTGTGCCGTAACCTTTATGCTTGGCAAATCCGTAATGCGGGAAAACCGAGTCCAATTCCATCATTAACCTGTCCCGATACACTTTTGCGACAATCGATGCCGCCGCGATGGAATAACATTTCCCATCACCGCCGACAATCGCTGTGCTTGGGTAGATTTTATCCGGAATCGGTCTGCCATCGATCAATAGATGGCCGGGCTTCAATTTCAGCCGTCCAACCGCTTGACGCATGGCTTTGTAAGTCGCCTGAAGAATGTTGATCCGGTCGATCTCTTCTGACTCGACGATGCCGATGCCGATGGCTTTGGCGTTATGCAGGATCACATCGTAGAGTTTTTCACGCTTTTTCGGCGTCAATTTCTTGGAATCGTTGATGCCTTCCAGAATCTCCGACTGCTCGTTGAATACAACCGCCGCGGCGACAACCGGCCCAGCAAATGGTCCCCGCCCTGCCTCATCGATTCCCGCAACGAGATGAATCCCACTTTCCCAGAGGCGATGTTCATATTCCAAACTGAGGGATGTATTCTTCATCGGCTGGGAATTTAACAGAATGACGGTAAGATGGGAAGAAAAACTATGCGGCGACGGAAGTTGAATAAGTAGGATGGGTAGATTAATTTGGATTCGGTTGAATTCGGTCAGATCAGGTCTGTATGTCTTTGGCGGATTGGATTCATTTGATTAGTTGATTATGTAGAATAAGTAGATTAGGTTCGTTAACCTCTGTAAGGACAGGCTTACTGAACTATTCCCACTAAACCCAATCCTACCTAATTAACACATTCAACCTGATAAATTCAATCTACAAAATTACCCAAGCAACTCTATCACTACGATTGGATCGATCCGGTAGCGGCATCCGGTTCCTTGGAAAAAGTGATATTTTTCAATGAGGTGAATGCCAAGCGGTGTCAGAACCAGTTGCAGTCCGGTTTGCGTTTCGATGATCACGACTTCTCCTTTTTCAAACACACCATCACCGAGAAATGGCGACGGAATCCGCCCCATCGATTCATAAAAAACGGCTGTAATACCGGGACGGAGATTAACCTCGACACCTAATGCATCTCTGGCTATTTGATAAGCAGACTTTAGCAGTTTGACCAACTCCCTGAGTTCTATTCCCCGCTCTTTCATCGCCTGCTCGTCGGCGGCAATTATCTCTTCCGGCGACCGGTTATCATTACCAAGAAATCCATCAGCTGAAAAAATCGACGCACGAAGATTTTTTTTCATTGATTCATCATTTATCGGATTTGTCATGTTTTGCCTCTGAACCGTTTTAAGCGAATTTGTCATAGTAGATTTTGTCTTTCGGCATTCCGCCTTGCGCCAAAACTTTTAGGCAGGAATCGATCATGCCCGGCGAGCCGCAGAGGAAGGCTTCATGTTTCGAACAATCCGGAAAATGTCTCGCAACGACATCGGTAATCAGCCCGCGCTCACCTTTCCAGTCCGAATTCTCCGGTTCGTTCGACAACGCAGGGATAAACCGAAACCACGAATTTTCCCGCTGGAAACGGTTTAATTCGTCCAAATAGAACAAATCGGTTTGCGTTCTCGCTCCAAAGAAGTAGGTAACATCCCGCCGGATATCCCTTTTTACCATATCGCGCAGGATACTATGAAACGGCGCCATGCCGCTTCCACCCGCGATAAAAATCGCCGGCGCGTTTGATTCTGACAGGTGAAAATCGCCATACGGACCAGTGAAGTTAATCTTTTGCCCAACCTGAAGATGCTGAAAAACCCACGTGGAACAAATGCCATTCGGGACGAACCGGATGTTGAGTTCGATATGATTTTTATCCGATGGCAGCGAAGCAATCGAGTAAGCGCGGATTGAAATCTCGCGCCCGTCATACATTGGTGACCTCAGTTGAATATATTGACCGGAGACAAACGTAATTTCCTCCGGATTTACGAGCCGAATGCTTAAGCCAACGATCTCAGACGTTAATACCGATTTCCCTTCCAGAATCCCTGTAAAACGTTTGGCTTTGAACATCGACGTGGGAAGTTCAATCTTTATGTCGGAAAATATCCGAATTTGGCAGGAGAGCCGAACATGATTGAGTCGATCCGCTTCCGAAATAATCGACCGCTCCGAGTCGGTAAAATCAGGCGCGCCTTCGGTAATTTTGACACGACAAAAACCACATCTCCCGTTGCCTCCGCATGCGGATGGAACGAGAATGCCGTTCTTAAACAGAACAGACAAAAGTGAACCACCCGCTTGAGCGGAAAGCGTCCGTTCGCCGTTATTAATCTGAACACTATACTTTTTACTTCCCAAATATCACCTTTTTATTTGTCTGAAATATAGCCCGAAAACAACAACAGTACAATGACGAATTGTTATGTTTCAACGATTTGACTTCGAGAAAATTTATTGGGAAGTTTTACTGTTGTCTATTTCAGCGATAAGTTGATTGAGTTCAGCAATACGGTTTTGGTCGGCTTCCCAAAGAATCATTTCTTCGTGAACGCAAAATTTCAGTTCCTTTTGTCGGCTGAATAGGCACTGAAATTCATCTTGTCTTCCCGGCAAATAGATTTCCGATCCGGCAAATAGATTATCGATGTCGGCAATTTCGTTTTCGATGGAGAGAATATCTTCTTCGCGCTTTGCCGCCTTGCCTTCGAGTCGCGAGAGTTCTTTAGTGAATTGCCGCCGTTCCCGCATGTTTGGTTTGACTCTTTTTATGTCCATCTTTTCAACGACAGTGGCATTTTTAGTTGTAGGAACAACATTCCGATCGAGATGATCGATTCCTTTCCTGCCGAGAAAATCGTGGTAGTCGCCTTCGAAAAAAGAGAAACCGTCGTGTCTCAGTTCGAGGATGGCTGTGGCAGTTTTCTCAACGAAATGCCGGTCGTGGCTGACAAATACAACGGTGCCGGGAAATTTCACCAGCGCCTGCCAGAGTGCTTCAATCGCTTCCAGATCGAGGTGGTTCGTCGGTTCGTCGAGAAGCAGAACGTTGTTCTGTTCCAGCATCAGGCGGGCAAAAATGAGCCGAGCGGATTCGCCGCCGCTGAGCGTTTCACTGCGCTTATAAACGTCATCTCCGCTGAATAGCGCTTTTCCGAGAATACCGCGGATATTGCTGACGAATTCCGTCGGCGCAAAACCATAAAGCCATTCGTACGGATTTGTACCCGATGGGATAAGTTCTTTATGATTCTGCGCGAAGTAGCCGATCGAGACTTCGTGTCCCCATTCAACGCACCCTGAGTCGTGTTTCAAATGACCGCCGAGAATTTTGATTAACGTCGATTTCCCGACTCCGTTTGGGCCGATGACGGCAATGCGATCGCCGCGCCCAAGGTAGAACGATACGTTTTTCAAGACGTGATTATCGTCGAAACTCTTGTCCAAATCGGACACGATAAGCGCCTGTTTGCCAGACGGGCGCTTCTGAACGAACTGAAAGACCGGCGAGATGCGTGACGAGCGGACGATGACGACATCTTCCATGCGGTCTAACTGCTTTTTCCGGCTGATCGCCTGACGCGCTTTTGTCGCCTTCGCACGGAAATGCTCATAAAATGCCTGTAACTCTTCTTGCTTCTTTTCCTGCCGAACTATTTCCTGCTCACGCTGACGGATTTCGAGTTCTTTAGCCTCAGTAAATTGAACGTAGTTCCCTTTATACATTTTGATCGACTCATAATCGATGTCCAAAATGTGGGTCGAAATCTGATTCAAAAAGTGGTAATCATGCGAAACAACAACAACAACGCCGGGATACTCGACTAAGTAATCGCCCAGCCATGCAATAGAAACAATATCCAAATGGTTGTTCGGTTCGTCAAACAGCAAAACGTTCGGCTTACCAAAAAGGCATTGCGCCAGCAGAACGCGCAGTTTATAACCGCCGGAAAGTGTTGACATCGTCTCAGTAATCTGAGAATTTTCAATGCCGAGTCCGTTTAAAAGTGTTGCCGCCTGCGTTTCTGCTTCGTAGCCGCCGAGATCGGAAATCAGCATTTCAAGTTCGGCGAGCCGTGAGCCATCCTTTTCATCCAGCATTTTTTGATGAATCAGCCGTTCCTTTTCCTTCAGCACGCTCCAGAGTCGTGGATTACCCATCAAAACAACGTCCAAAATCCGGTCGTTTTCGAACTCAAAATGGTTCTGCTTCAGAAAACCAAGTCTTAGCAATGACGGAGTGCGCACCTCGCCAGTGGTCGGCGTCAATTCGCCGGTCAGGATTTTCAGGAATGTACTTTTACCGGAACCGTTCGCGCCAACGACACCGTAACAGTTTCCCATCGCCAAATTGAATGTGACATCAGAAAAGAGTTTCCTCTCGCCAAAAGTCATTCCCATTTGACTGATTTGGATCATACCGTCGTCCTTTCTGGTAAATTAGAGCGGACAATTATGTAAAAAGGATTATCTATCTGGTGGATTAAAATTCGTGGCTTCTCGTCATCGGAAGACATAAGGATGAATGTTAATTGACAATGTCGAATCGATCCGATCCGACCAGTGCAGAGATTAGAGACCGGTCTCCCTTTGGAAAAATGTCCGGTGCAGTCGTTTGATCGATTTCGCCTTGCGCATTCTTTTTTCGACACTGGGCTTTTCGTAGTTGAGATTCTTCTTGATGTCGTTCAGAACACCCGCTTTTTCGTATTTCTTCTTAAAGCGGCGAAGGGCCCTTTCAAACGGTTCATTTTTGTATACGGTTACTTCTAACATGTTTTCTTTCTATTTTTTAACCTAAGTATGACTTTAAATTTTTACTGCGGGATTTGTGACTGAGGCGCCGAATCGCATTCTCTTTGATCTGTCGAACGCGCTCTCTCGTGAGATTAAATTCCTCGCCAATTTCATTGAGCGTCAATGCATATTCGCGATCGATCCCAAAGTACATCTTGATAGCATCTCGCTCGCGTTTTTTCAGAGTATTCAGCGCAGCGCGGATTTCTTGTTTCAGAGATTCATCCATCAAAATATGATAAGGCGGCGCCTGAACATCGTCCTCAATGACGTCGATCAGTGCGTTTGATTCGCCATCGCGGAAAGGATCATTCAATGACTGATGTTTGCGGGAAATCCTGATGGCGTCGGAAACTTCCTCAGATTGCATTTCGAGCCCAGCGGCAATTTCATCCTGAAGCGGCGCACGCTCGTATTGCTGTTCGAGAATTTCGGCTTCTTTTGTAATCTTGCTAATGGTGCCGACGCGGTTGAGTGGTAGGCGCACGATGCGCGAATGTTCGGCTAACGCTTGCAAAATGGACTGACGAATCCACCAAACCGCATACGAGATAAATTTAAAACCGCGCGTTTCGTCGAAGCGTTCGGCGGCTTTAATCAGCCCAAGATTTCCTTCGTTGATCAGATCGGTCAGCGGAAGTCCCTGCCCCTGATAATCTTTCGCAACACTGACGACAAACCGAAGATTGCATTCAGTCAGAATTTTTAACGCTTCACGATCACCCCCGCGAAGACGTTGGGCTAATTCGATCTCTTTTTCAGGAGTCAGCGGTGAAAACTTTCCGATTTCTTCAAGATACTTACTGAGCGCTCTATTTGAATCACCACTAATCTTCTTTTCTTTCTTCGTCATTTACCAAAACCTCGTTCCTTTTTGAAAACCGCTAAAAATACCGTATTTTTTTTGATTAGACAATATCTATTTCTATTGTCACAAGAGTTATTTTGTGATATTTTCCACAGTCGGATAAATATTAATATATCAGATTACTAAATATTTTGATCGTTACATACTAAATAAAATCTGGAACAATTTATACGAAACTTTTTTATATTATCCCAACCAGAATGGAGGAATCTGATGAACCTTACCCTTGAGATGAAAAAGACAGTAGAAGATTTAATGAATTTTCTCGATGAATCGCCAACTGGCGCGTTCGCCGTTAAATCGATCCGCAAACGGCTTCTGTCAAACAATTTTTCTGAATTGACCGAACAAAACCGGTGGAAATTGTCGCAAGGCGACCGTTTTTTCGTACAACGCGGCGACGCAGGTTTGTGTGCTGGAGTTGTCGGAACATCACCTATTGATAGAACCGGTTTTCGGATGATCGGAGCGCATACGGATTCGCCAGGATTCCGTGTGAAAGCAGACGATGTTTATGAAAAGGCCGGTTACGTCCAACTCGGCGTCGAGATTTACGGAGGTCCACTTTTAGCATCGTGGACAGATCGAGACCTTTCACTGGCCGGAAAAATTCTCCTGAAGAAAGATGATAAATTGGAATCGCGTCTTTGGAAAAGTGACAAGGCGTTGCTCCGCATTCCACAAGTCGCCCTCCATATGAATCGCGCCGTAAATGACGACGGATTAAAGTTAGATAAACAGAATCATCTTCCTCCGATTCTTGCACTCTCAGACGAAAAACCTTTCACTATGCGCCGTTTACAAGAATACATCGCTTCTGAAATTGGTGTTGCAGTCGGTGAAATTGCCGGACTCGAATTAGAAGTTTTCGATACGCAAAAAGCGGCGTTTCTTGGATTAAACGACGATCTGTTCGTTTCCGGAAGAATTGACAACCTCGCCATGTGTCATGCCGCGATTTCAGCGCTTACTTTGCTCCCTGCGAATCCGAAATCAACCATCCTTATTTCGTTGTTTGATGCTGAAGAGATCGGCTCTACAACGATGAATGGCGGCGCTTCCTCATTCCTCGATAACTGCGCCGAACGTGTTGCAATCACAGGCGGATTAAACCGAGAAGATTATCTCATCGCCTTATCCAAATCCATTCTCATTTCTGCCGATGTGGCTCATGCGGTACATCCGAACTACACCGACCTATATGAACCGCATCATCAAAATGCGCTGAACCGCGGTCCAGTCATCAAGATCAATGCAATGAAAAAATATGCGACAACGATCGATTCGTCGCTATGGTTTGAGGATTGTTGCCGTAAAGCAGGCGTTCCGTTTCAAAAATATATTCATCGAACCGATAAGGTCTGCGGCTCTACGATTGGTCCGATCGTTTCAACAAATCTCGGCGTTCAGACGGTCGATGTCGGTAGCGCGATTCTGTCAATGCACTCCATCCGCGAAACTGCCGGCGCCTGCGATCCATGGTATATGACTCAGTCAATGAAATCTGCGATGATGTAATTTCCTGACGCTTTTAAAAATGCGATCCGTATCCACCTTTCCGGATGATTAGCATCACGAAGATAGATCAGCAGTTGTTATTCTCTGCCGATTGTAGCGGTTTTAACTCTGAGAACTGCCGGAAACGTCTCTCCGTTTTCACGAATAATTCCCGCCTGAAAGAAAAATGTTCAACCTAAATTTCATCCGCCGGGACTAATCAAATGTCTTCATCCACGTCCGAATTTTTGCGGCTACTTTTTCCGGCGTGAATCCAAATTGCTCCGCCAAAATCTTTTGAGGTGCAGAAGCGCCAAATCTGTCGATGCTGATCGTCAACAGCGGTTGTCTAAACAGATCGCCCCATCCGAAAGACGACGCCGCTTCAATGACGGCTACAGGAACACTTGGCGGAATCACCGCTGACTGATATTCGTCCGGCTGTTGCCTGAATTGAGAGACCGACGGCATAGAAACGACGCGAATTAACAACCCATCTTTTCCCAACAATTCCTTCGCTTGCTGAGCCAACTGGACTTCGGATCCGGTCGCCACAAGTGTTACATCGGGACAATCTCCGCTTTCTTTCGATAAAACGTACGCGCCCTTCTGGATTAATAGCGGATCGAACGTTTCATCGCGGCGAACCGGTGTCACTTTTTGACGCGTGAGAATAAGCGCAGTCGGACCTGATTGATTCTTTAGCGCTGATGACCATGCCACGGCAACTTCTGTCCCATCCGCCGGACGAATGACCGTCAGATTCGGGATTGAACGTAGCGCCGGAAGTTGTTCGATTGGTTGATGCGTCGGTCCGTCTTCTCCGATGAAAATCGTATCATGCGTAAAAACATAGACGACGTGTCTGCCCATCATTGCCGCCAGACGGATCGCAGGCTTCATGTAATCCGAAAACACGAGAAATGTCGCGCCAAAAGGAATAAATCCTCCTTCAAGTGACATCCCGGTTAGAATCGCTCCCATCGCATGTTCACGAATTCCAAAGTGAAAATTGCGACCGCTGAATTTTCCCTTTTGAATATCCGGAAAGGCTTTCAAATATGTACTTGTCGATGGAGCCAAATCAGCGGAACCGCCGCAGAATCCGGGGAATTTCTCGGCTAATTTCTGCATAACTTTTCCCGAAAGCGAACGCGTCGCGGCAGATTCATTTTCCACTAGCGCAATTAATTCTCTCTCAAATTCTTCCGTCACGACCACTCGATCCCGATTTTCCCATTCTTTCGCCAATTCGGGAAAAGAAGCCCGCCAAACGACAAACTTTTTCTGCCAGTCGTCATAATCGGCTTTTAATTCACGATTCCGTTCGGCAAAAGTGGCTTTCACTTCATCGGGAATCATGAATTCGGCATCTTCTGGAAAACCTAACCTCTTCTTCGTCGCATGCAATTCGTCAATTCCCATCGCCGCGCCGTGAATTTCTGAAGTATCCTGTTTATTCGGGCTTCCAAAACCGATGTGAGTACGAGCGATAATCAGCGTCGGCCTTTCTTTCTCTGCAATGCCTTTTGCTAAAGCCTCGGCAATCGAAGGTTGATCGTGTCCGTCGGTATATAAAACATTCCAGCCGTAAGCCTCAAAACGTTTTCCGACATTTTCGGAAAAAGCCAGATCGGTTTTCCCTTCAATGGTAATTCTATTGTCGTCATATAAATAAACGATATTGTCGAGTCCGAGATGTGCGGCCAGAGAAGCGGCTTCAGCGGAAACGCCTTCCATCAGGTCACCGTCGCTCACGATTCCGAAAATCTGATGTGTTCCAAAAAGTTCAAAACCTTCCCGATTGAACCGCTCAGCCGTCATTTTTGCCGCAATCGCCATTCCGACGCCTGTCGAAAATCCCTGACCCAGTGGACCGGTAGTCGTTTCAACGCCGGGTAAACAGCCGTATTCGGGATGCCCGGGTGTCTTCGAATCCCACTGACGAAAATTCCTCAGATCGTCTATGCTGACCGGAAAACCAGAAAGATGCAACAAAGAATAAAGCAACATCGAGCCATGTCCAGGCGATAGAATGAATCGATCTCGTCCCACCCACTTCGGATCGTTGGGATTGAATTTCAAAAACCGATTCCAAAGGACAAAGGCACAGTCTGCCATTCCCATTGGCATACCGGGATGTCCACAACCGGCTTTTTGAACGCCGTCGGCGGCAAGCAAGCGAATTGTATCAGCCGCCAATTTTCCGATTTCGTGAGATTTGTTTTGTGTCATCAAGATTTGCTCCTTCATATTACAATAATTCGTTCGATTTCATTTATCCGACAAATTTGAGAGGATTAATCCGAACGGTTTTCCAAGCAGATTCAATGTCTCAAAAACTACCCGTTCGAGTCCGATTTTCTCACGGTTTTGTTCCTCTGCCTCAAATTCCTTTTCGCCATGAATGTAAATGCGAGCTTGCCCTTCCGCCTTTTCCGCATTTTTCAGCATCCGGATATAATGCGTCATGTTTTCGCGCACTTCATCCGAACCTACGAATGCCTCAGGACTGATGGCGCCGAGAAAATGCGTTACACCAGCCGGTTCTCCTTTCTGCCCATAAACTTCCGCTCCGACAAGACCGGATGAAAGAACCGAACAGAAAATATCTACGGCAACACTCAAACCATAACCTTTGTGTCCGCCAGTTAATTCCTTTCCGCCGCCAAGCGGCAACAAACCACCACCGCGCCGATTGATCAGATTATCCAGAATTAACGAAGCATCTGTTGAAGGTTCACCCAGTTCATTACAAGCCCAACTATCAGGAATCTCTTCTTCTTTCCGGGCATAGACTTCGATTTTCCCGCGCGGAACCGTCGAAGTCGCCATATCCAGTAAAAACGGCTTCTCATCCTTAGCCGGAACGCCGATCGAAATCGGATTAGTTCCGATGACAACCTCTTTCCCGAATGTTGGCACAACGAGCGGCGCCGTGTTCGTCAACGAAACGCCGATTAGATTCTCCTTCAGCGCCATCAACGTATAATATCCGGCGATTCCATAATGATTAGAGTTGCGAATGGACGCAAAACACATGAAACTTTGTTTGGCTTTTTCAATACACTTCGTCATTGCGTCAAAAGCGACGGGTTGTCCCATTCCGCCGTCACCATCAATCACTAATGAAACCGGCGTTTCCTTGACAATTCGAACGCTTGGGTTCGACCGGATCGTTCCGTCTTTGAGACCGTCGATGTATCTTTTTAACCGCGCGACGCCATGCGAATTGATCCCACGTTGATCAGCAGAAACCAAAACATCGGCGGTAATTTCTGCCTGCCTTTTCTCTAGACCGTTTTGATGAAGAACTTCCGCGACAAAATCCTGCAGTTCTGTCGTTTTTACAATTTTCTTTTCAATCATTTGCTAACCTCCAATAATTCCATCAAACTAAACTCGCTGTCGAAAGCCTTCTCCGACGACTTCATGAACATTGGCGATAATCACGAATGCCTTCGGATCGATATGCTTGATGATTTGCCGAAGAGTCGCGACCTCTTTGCGTGTAACGACTACAAACAAAATATTCCGCTCTTTTCGCGTCCAAAATCCCGCACCGTGAATCATCGTTCCGCCGCGGCTCATATCCTGCGTAATCGCCTCGATGATCTCGTCCTGTTTTTCGCTGATAATGTAAAAACTCCGCGCATAATCAAACCCATCGAGCACCAAATCGACAATTTTGCTCGAAAAATAGAGACTGATGAATCCGTAAAGCGCGAGATTAACATTGTGAAATGCGAATCCGGCAAAGGTGATAACAAAAAAATCAACAATCATAATGCCAACACCGACGGAAATATTCGAGTATTTATTGATGATTTGCCCAACGATGTCTGAGCCGCCGGTCGTTCCTTTGAAACGAAAGACGATTCCCAAACCCAGCCCCAAAACGACTCCGCCGAAAATCGAACTGAGCAGAGGTTCCGTCGTCAACGCTGGTAAATGGAGCGCTTTATCACAGAAATCGGTGATGATTGAAACGATCACAAATGAAAACAACGTCCTCGGACCAAATTGCTTTCCCAAAATTTTCACGCCCAGAAGAAAAAGCGGAATATTGAAAATTAACATAACGATGCCGACCGGAAAGTGGAAAAGATAGTACAGCACAATAGCCAGACCGCTGACGCCGCCCGGCGCGATCTTATTGGGTATGAGAAATAGAACCAACCCAAGTGCCATAACGATAGAGCCGAAAGCCAGCCCGAAATATTCAAAAATGATAGATTTTAGTTTTTGCCGAAACGCCATATTTTTGCCTTTCATATTGGAAAACGATTCGATTACAAAAAAAACACGATAAACTAATATCTATTGGCGATATTTTTAAGGTTTCCCCGACAAACAAAGGCGTCGGAACTAAGATTTCAACCGTTCTCTATACGACTTATAATCCGGAAGAATTCGCTCGTACGGTTCGTTCATCAAGGACGAAGAAATGATATAATCGGCAGTAGCCCGGTTGCAGGCGACAGGAATGTTCCATACGACACTCATTCGCAGAACCGCCCGGATGTCAGGATCGTGCGGTTGCGCTGACAGTGGGTCCCAGAAAAATATCAGAAAATCTATTCCGCCTTCCGCGATCAATGCGCCAATCTGCATATCGCCGCCGAGCGGTCCGCTTTGCAGGCGATTAATCGATAAGCCAAGTTTTTTCTCGAGGATTTCTCCGGTTGTTCCGGTAGCAAAAAGATCATGCGCTCTCAAAACGTCCATATTAAATTTTGCCCATTCCAGCAAATCACTTTTCTTATTATCATGTGCGATCAAAGCGATTTTCTTGCGATAATTGATTTCAGGATTATTTTCATGCTTCATTTTCCGATCCTTTCTTTAATTCCCTCGACTATCGATTCCCCAGTTCATTTTCGTGCGTAAAGTCTGAAAAAAGGAATCCCCCTTAAATCGAACGATTCGTAGATTAAAGTCAGCCTTCCTGATCCTTACTTCGCTTGCTTCGCGCAGAGAAAGTCGTGTCTGACCATCAATGACGAGCGAAACGTCCTCCGGCAGTTCGCGGCAATCAATACGCACGAGTTGGTCAGCCGACAGAACGACCGGCCGGGCGGAAAGGCTATGCGGACAGATGGGTGTGATGACGATAACATTCAATTTAGGCGAAAGAATTGGTCCGCCAGCGGAAAGCGAATAAGCGGTCGAACCTGTTGGCGTTGAAACGATCAAACCGTCGGCGCGATAAGTGTTCAAATAATCGTCATCCACATAAGTTCGGATTTTTATCATCGTCGATACGGATCCTTTATCGATAACGAAATCATTGAAGGCGAAATATTCCATCTCACCAAAATTATTTATCATCTTTCCTGATAGAACGCTCCGTTCTTCGATCTGATATTCACCTCGAAAAAATGCGCCGAGACGATCACGGAAATTCTCAATCGAAACTGCCGATAGAAATCCCAATCCGCCAAGATGAATGCCGAGAACAGGCTTCCCAGTTTTCGCCATAATTCGCGACGCACCGAGAAACGTTCCGTCACCGCCGATACTAAACATGGCATCGATTCGCTCCGCTAAATCGCCGATGGGATAAATTTCAGAATCGGGGAGCATTTCGCGAATCCACGACGCTGAATCGGCGGCAAGCACGACTTCTTGTCCTTCCGACTTTAGAAAATCGACCAGCAGACGAACCATCTCTTGATTTCTAAAAATATTCGGATGAAATTGAAGCCCAATCTTCATTTCACTCACTCCTTTAGTTCCATTTCAATCGGTTTTCCATTCGCATCTTTCGACAGTAATTTGACGCGTTTTTCAAGCGCCTGAAGATGCGTCTGGCATTCTTCGGACAACTTCATACCTTCCTCAAATAGCTGAATCGATTGCTCAAGGTCTTTCTCGCCAGATTCCAGCAAAGCCAGAATCTCCTCTATCTTACGGAGCGATGTTTCCAGTGAAAACGTTTTCTTTGTCATAACTGCCTCTGTCTTAAAAAATTATTAACTGTTGTTTTCTCCAACCCGCGCATCGAACGCGCCATCCGATACTTCGATCTGGATCGCATCGCCACCCGCCACATTATTCACGGATTTGACGATTTTCTTTTCCGGAAGATGATAGACGATCGAAAAACCGCGATTCAAAACGGATTTCGGGTTTAGAACTTTTAGCATTTGTGTGAAGTTTTCAAAGTCAGAACGACGGTTCTGTAAAATTTGTCGAATGAGTAAAAACATCCGCATTTCCATCTGATCGACTCTCTGTATGCGCTGATGGATCAACCCGATGGGGCGATTCGATTCAAGCCGCTTTTGCGCAGATTCAATTCTCTGAAGAACGGACTGATATTTTCTCAGCACAGCACGCGAAGCAAGTTGTTCAAATTGGTCGATCCTGTTCTGAATCTCAGAAAGTTCCGGAATAGTAAGTTCGATAGCCGCGGATGGCGTCGGCGCGCGCAGGTCGGCGGCAAAGTCCGAAAGCGTGTAATCGACTTCATGACCGACCGCGCTGACAACCGGCAATCGCGAATTGGCGACGGCAACAACCAATTTTTCCTCGTTGAATGCCCACAGGTCTTCGATTGATCCGCCGCCGCGCCCGATGATGATGAAATCGACGTTATTCATCATGTTGAAAGTCCGAATTCCGGCAACGATCGAATCGGCGGCGCTATCGCCCTGCACCAACGCAGGATAAATGATGATTTCCACCGCCGGATTTCTGCGACGGCTGATTTGCAACATATCCTGAATAGCCGCGCCGGTCGGACTGGTGACGATACCAACTCGGGTGGGAAACCGGGGAATTTCTCTTTTGCGTGATTCATCGAAGTAACCGGCGTTGTTCATTTTCTCCTTCAGCGCCTCGAAAGCGAGATATAAATTTCCAAATCCGGCTGTCCGAATCTCCCGAACATTGATCTGGTATTTCGATTGCGCGCCGTAAGTCGTCACATCGCCTCGAACGATCAACTGCATCCCAGTCGTGATTTGAAACCGGATGGACGAAGTGTTACTTTTCCAGACAACGCAATCGATAAGCGCTAACGAATCCTTCAGCGAGAAGTAAATATGTCCCGCACGGCTTTGCATGAAGTTGGAAACTTCCCCTTCAATCCAAACCGACGGAATATATTCCTCGACGACTCGCCGAATCTCTTGGCTGATTTCGGAAACACTAAAGATTCTTTCATCCATAAAAAAAGAGCGGTGACGATGTATTACCACCACCACTCTCTCCGTAAGATTACCGACTATCTAAGTTTCTTTTTGTGTCTATCTCTTCTAAGACGTTTTTTACGCTTATGGGTAGCGATCTTTCTCTTTTTTCTTTTTTTACCACAGGGCATATAGAAATACTCCTTTTACTCCAATTTATTCTTTTCCAATATCGTTCACACCAACAACGATGCCTTTCTTCAGCAACTTGGAAGGCTTAAAATAGGGCACAACCCGCTCGGGAAGATGAATCTCCTCACCGGTGCCGGGATTGCGTGCTTTTTTCGGTTTTCTTTTCTTCAGGATAAAACTTCCCAACCCGCGAATTTCAACTCGGTCTCCGCGTTGCATGGCATCCACAAGTGTCGCGATGAAGCCTTCGACGATGACTTCTGTCTCTGCTTTTGAAACACCAGTTTTGTTTGAAATGATGTTGACAAAATCGGCTTTTGTCATGATATGATCTCCTCTATTTCCAAATATACTCGATTGCAGGCGTCTGAGTAATTATTGATGCGACTTCTTCTACGTCAGAAAACAATATATCGACCAACGATTTCTTTCTCTTTTTTAAAATAACCGTTTCAGGTCTTTGCGTCATTCCAGCCAGTTTGCCAGTCAATAGGATTGCGTCTTCTAATGTACCCAAAGTGTCAATTAAGCCTAACTCAACCGCCTGATAACCCGTGAAGATACGTCCATCGGAAATTTTTAACAAGTCATTTTTGGAGCAAATGTCTCTCATTGACAACAACATCCACAAACTGAGATTGCAGATTATCCACGACATTTTTTAGATGATCGCGATCGATTCACCCAACTCCTTAAATGGCAACCCGACATCTTTGTACTCACCGCTTTTTACAACTTTCATCTCGATGCCGAGTTTCTTCATCAAGTTCACGACAACGGGAAAATCAATGATTACACCAATGCTTCCGGGATTGGCAATGATTTTATTAGCGTCCAAAGCGACGAGATACGCACCTGAAGCGCCAGCGGATCCGATAGAAGCGACAACCGGTTTTCCTGAATCCCGCACTCGCTTCACAGCCGAATATATTTCTTGTGAAACGGTAACGTCGCCATCGGGCGAATTGATGTGCAGAACGATTCCGAGAACATCACGCCGTTCGGCAAATTTCTGTAACTCTTCGATGAATTTTTCAGAAGTTAGAATCATTCCTCTCAGTTCGACAACTGCGACCAAATTGCCACCTCTTCGAGATGATCTTACGGATTTGTTGCTCAAACCCACCGTGGAAAGTACAATAAATAGAAATGTCAGAACCGAAAGAACAATAACCGAAATGATTCTGTCGGATTTTTTCAAAACTTTTAACTATTTGATTGTCTGTAAATCACGATCTTCTGACCCGGATAGATCGCTTTTTTAGTCGAAAAATGATTCCAAGTGCAAATTTTAGCAATGGTTACATTGTATCGACTCGCAATTTTGGTCAGAGTATCGCCTCTTTTGACCACATAAGTAATTTTACTTTGAGTGGATGCAGTCGCTTTATATTTTAGCGGCGCATAATATTTATCGGTAGGAATTCGAATAGTTTGGCCAACACGGAGTTGATTTTTATTGGTAATGTTATTTACCGCGATTAAAGCTGAAACTGTGGTGCCGTATCGGTTCGCGATAAAATGGAGCGTCTGACCTTTCTTAACACGATGTGTTTGCCACTCCGGTTTGGGTTGTTCCGCAGGTGGAAGTTCATGCAGTTTTTCCAAAAGTCCCTGCGATTTAGTGACGGGAACGCGAAGCACATAACTTTCCACATCGGGCGGCGTAACCCATCTTCTCAATTCAGGATTGAATTGCTTAAGCACAGGAACGGGAACGTCCGCTACTTTGGAGATACGTTCGAATTCATAGGAACGATCGACAACGACCTCTTCCCATTTCCATGTGTCTTTCGGTGTGTTTGTAAAGCCGAATTTTTCAGGATTCTGGGCGATGATGATGCCAGCCATAAAGGTCGGAATATAATCGCGCGTCTGCCTGGGCAATATTTTCAGCTTCCAGAAATCGCGGGTCCCTTCCAAGCGAATCGCTCGCCAGACATTCATTTCGCCACAATTGTAGGCCGCCATCGCTAAAAACCAATCATCGAACTGTGAATACAGGTCTTTGAGATAATGAGCGGCGGCTTCTGTCGATTTGATCGGATCCCGACGTTCATCAACCCACCAATTCCGTTTAAGCCCATATCGGGCGCCGGTTCCGGCGATAAACTGCCATGGGCCTGCCGCGTGAGCATACGAGTAGGCTGACGTATTAAATCCGCTTTCAATGAGCGCTAAATAAAATAATTCTTCCGGCAAACCGTATTCCCGGATGATCGGCAACATGAGGTCTTTGTACAATCCAGCGTTGTCCAGAAAACTTTGAAAATGTCTTCTCTGACTGCCAGAGAGATAACTGACGATCCGGTCAATTTTCTTGGAACTGACGATCGGTAAATGACCCGGACGGTCGTCCAGAACGACCAAATCGTCTTCGCCAACTTTAACGGTATCAATAACCTTTTCGCTGATGTAATTTCTAATAAACGCCACACCGGTCGTCCCTGTATCACCGTTCAGATATGAAAATTGATTTTGATAATCAAAGGTGAGTTTTTCACAGAATCGGGTTAGTTCGTCGCTTTGCGGCGGTGTCAATATATCAAGTTCACTGATTTCGGCAACAATCTCAAATGTCCTATCAAAACAATATTTGACTTCCGTTGTGTCGCGGTAAAATCCGGAAATCAGAGCTTCGACGTAAAACGATTTTGCATCAGAAAAGAGTAGGTCGAACAAATCTTCCTGATTTTCAGAATCTTCTTTATCGTTTGAAGAATTAACGGTCGATGTTATGATATTTTTGGAATTATTGTCTGTAGGTGCTGTGGATTTAGTTTGGGAAAAAGCCAACATGCTGGTAAAAAGGAAAATAATAATCACTCTCATTTGTTCATTCTTTCTATTCAATGAGTTTAGTCAACTACTTCAAGTATCGAGTTGAAAGTTAGACCTTATACATATGATAATCAAGTTACAATTCACATTTCTTTTATTTTTTCGATCAATCCCGTCGTGGATTTTCCCTCGTACAAAGGAATGACGACAACACGCCCACCGTCGGATTCAACAGTCTCTCTTCCAACAATATTTCCGATGTGATAATCACCGCCTTTGACTAAAATCTGCGGTCTGATTTCAGCAATTATCTCCGCGGGTGTGTCCTCCGGAAATATGACGACAAAGTCAACAGATTCCAGCGCCGCCAACACTTCCGCTCGATCTTTTTCAGAATTGATCGGCCGTTTCTCTCCCTTCAGACATCTGACTGATTCATCCGAATTCAAGCCAACGATTAATACATCTCCACGCGACTTCGCTTTTTCCAACAGGTCAATGTGTCCGACATGTAAAATATCGAAACAGCCATTCGTAAACACAATGATTTTGCCATCTTTTTTCAATACGGTTGTTCGTGCAACGGCTTCGGTTCGAGTCAAAATTTTTCTATCGCACAGCATATTTCTCCAACATACAAAGTTCACACAGGTTCAGATCGCAGAATCGTCGCGTATACTCAAGTACGCCTTGAATCAAATAATTGTTATTTAATTTCTTTTTCTCAATAGATAATCGGGTAATCATTTTTTCAATATTGGCGGAAATTTCACCGGGTGGAACGCACTTAGCTAAATCGGTCGCCCGCTGCGCCAGTGACAAATCGTGCAACACAGAGCCAATTGCCCAGGCAAACGGTAGCAGTAAATTGCTGAACAAATCCATGAGACGCCTGTCGCCGATCAGTAAATTCCCGCCCGGAGAAGAGAAAAGCAGATGATTTTTCCATAAACCTTCCGGCTGTTGAAAACAGTTCGAAGCCCAGCGGCGAATTTCATCAAAATCCGCATGTCCGGAAATTTGATTGATCCATGCCTGTCCCGGATATTTCGGAAAAAATTTCATCAAAATCTGGGCGAGAGCGGCAAGGCGACGTGTCGGATGATTAGCCGGTCGGATCCCCGCAAAATGCCATGAAAGGTTTGGTATGGATTTTATCGCATATCGCCGTTTCAATTCTTTCCAGATCCGACGCAGTCCTGAAATGTATTCGGCATCGGTAACCAAAGTTGGCCATTCACCGATTCCAAGAAAGCCAGATGTCCCATACAACAAACTTTCCAGTGTGACCAAACGGTTCTCCGATTTCGCATCGCCAAGAATCTGATAAATGCGAGTGATGGGAAGTTTTTCGGCAAGTATTCGAAAGGATTCGCGGTTTTTGCTAAATCCGAGAACATCGAGCAAAGAAAGATAAAAATACGGCTCCGGATCGATCACCAGTAAGTCAGATTGCACCGATTGACATTTACGCTGGAATCGAATCTTGGCATAATTATTCATCGTATCAACAAACGCCGTCCAATCAACAGACTTCCATTTTTCACACAAGAACGGTCGTTCCTCGATCATGGCAAATGGAGTAGGCAAAACCAACGTCGGCACTGTCTTCCCCGATGAGGTCAGGATCGGTCGCCCGGTGTCTGCAACCGAAACGACGTGCAAAATGACGGAATCATATACGGGATCAGTATGATGTTTATGAAGATACCAATCGGTGCTTCGAATGTGAATTTCGACATTCCCGTGAAGGAATTCTCCGTTTATCATGATTAGCGCATCGGAGAAATCTGGCCCTTCTGAATCGTTTCGTTTACCCGGCGAGACAATACTGATCTTACGGGAATCGACTGTCGTCAATCCGGATTGCGAAAACGATTGTTTCAACCAGCATGTGTAAAGCGACTTCTCGTTTCGATTTAATAAAGGATTCGTTTCGCAAACACGGCTGGTAATACAGTTAAGCGTCTGACTTCTCCATTCTTTGAGTTTCAAAAGCCAATTTTCGCTTGATCATTCGGTCCCGGATGCTATCGATACATCGGTCAAGTTCAGAAAAATCCGACACTCTTATCGGAGAATCGATCGTGACCTCAACGATTCCGGGCAAGATTTTCAACGCTTTTTTAGCGACGCAGTAACGCGTTCCCAAAAGCATAACGGGAACGATTGGAACATCCAGTTTCTCAGATAATCTGAATCCGCCTCTCTTAAATTTTCCGATCTTTCCGTCCGGACTTCGAGTGCCTTCCGGACTGACTAAAATGCTATGTCCTTTTCGTACGATTTTTATAGCCTTTCGGTTAATCATCTCAAAAGCTTTTTGCGGATTTTGCCGATCAATCCGAATATGTCCGCCTAAAAACAGCACCCAGCCAACCACTGGAATCCAAAACAGCTCTTTTTTAGCCATGAAGCAAAATGATTTGGGCAACGCCGCCAGAGCCACCGGAATATCAAGAGCGCTTTCATGATTTGCAATATAAATTACCGGTTGCCCTGGATTGAGTTTCTCAACGCCAGATATCTTTAGTTTGACTCCAGATACTTTCAGAATCAACCTCGCCCAAAACCGAACAATTTCTACATTTAGCGGAAATGCAATCAATGACAGAAGTCCTAAAATGACCGTTAGAACTAAAATCGTTGTTGTCTTCAGAAAATTACCCATACTGATTTTCCTTTCGATTCACCAACGAATCATTTGTTCGAGTTTAGATGAATTCGAAGCAAATTGAACCAATTCGGAAATCTCGGTTTCCGACAGTTGTCTGATTTTGCCTAAAGAATTCGCGATTGTCAAAACCTTAGCCGCATGTTCGATTCGTTCCAATTTGTAATAAGCATCCCAGAGATCGCTCCCGCCAGCGACGACTCCATGATTTTCTAAAATCGCCGCGTCGAATATCACGAACGCTTCGGCAACGGATTCGGCAAATTGCTGAGTGCCCGGAGTTCGATATGAAACCAGCGGTATTTTCCCTAATGTTAGGATAATTTCAGGGAGAACAAATTCCATCAACGCTTTTCCTACGACGGCAAATGCAGTCGAATAAGATGGATGTGCATGGACAATTGCTTTGATGTCCGGTCGTGTACGATAAATTTCAACATGCATTCGAAACTCAGATGAAGGTTTGCATTCCCCGATGATTTGACCATCTTGTAAAATATTTACAAGATTGCGAGTCTCCATATCGCCTTTACAAACTCCAGTACAAGTAATTAGAATCCCGTTATTAGTTCGGACGCTAATATTGCCGTCCGTCGCTAGAACAAATCCTTTCTCATACATTCGCTTTCCAACGGCGATCATCAACTTTTGAAGTTCTGAATTAGTCATCCGTTTTCGCCATTAATCAATGAAAAACCAGTATAGGGTTGGAGCGCTTCGGGGACGATAACTTTCCCTTCGTCCGTCTGGTAAGTTTCCAGAAGAGCAATCATCAGGCGCGGCGTCGCAACTCCCGAGCCGTTCAAAGTATGAACATAACCGACTTTTCCGTCAGAATTTTTCCGGTAACGAATGTTAGCTCTTCTGGCCTGAAAATCTTCGAAATTGCTGATGCTGGACACCTCAAAATATTTTTGCGAAGCGGGCGCCCAAACCTCAATGTCGTAGCATTTCGCCGCCGCAAAACTCATATCGCCCGAGCAGAGCAAAACGACGCGGTAATGCAGTTTCAACGCCTGAAGAATCTCTTCTGCATCCCGCAAAAGTTCTTCATGCGCGATATACGACGACTCCGGCGTCGTAAAGCGAACCATTTCAACTTTGTTGAACTGATGAACGCGGGAAAGTCCGCGTGTGTCTTTGCCGTACGAACCGGCTTCCCGTCGGAAACAGCCAGAATAAGCGGCATATTTGATCGGCAGTTTATTTTCTTGCAAAATTTCATCCCGATGAATATTCGTCACCGGCACTTCAGCTGTTGGGATAAGAAAAAGATCATCTTCACTGGTGTGGTACATATCTTCCTCCAATTTAGGAAGTTGGCCGGTTCCAAATGCCGAGTCACGATTCACCAAAAACGGCGGGAAGATTTCTTTATAACCATGTTTTTCCGTGTGAAAATCCAGCATGAAATTAATAATCGAACGCTCCAACTTCGCGCCAGCGCCGACATACATCGGGAAACCCGCCCCAGAAATCTTCGAGGAACGGTGAAAATCGATGATTCCCAGCGAATCACCAATTTCCAGATGATCTTTCAACGGGAAATCGTAGGTCGGTTTTTCACCCCAGAATTTGACAACCTCATTTTCATCGGGAGAACGACCAATTTTGACCGATTCGTGGGGAATATTTGGCAGAATGATGACGATGTTCGTCAATTTATCTTCAATTTCCTTGATCTTGTCATCGAGTTTTTTAATTTGTTCGCCCACCCGTCTCATTTCTATAATTTTGTCGTCGGCTGATTGTCTGGCTTTCTTTAATGCCGCGATCTCTTCAGTCACGCGGTTACGAAGTCCTTTGAGCTGATCAACCTCAGAAACGTAGCTCCGACGCTCAGTATCAAGAGTTAATAGTTCGTCAAGTTTCCCCTCAGCACCTTTGGCGCTCAGACCTTTTCTATATTTTTCCGGCTCTAATCTGATTTGTTTAATATCTAACACAAATTCTCCTATCAAAGATGACGTAAAATAAATATTATTTCTGTTTTAAAGTAGATGAAATTTTAGGCTGATGCGAATTTTTGAAAAAATCTCAGATGTGAATCGCCTGATGTTTCTTCCTCAATCCGACGAGAAGCGTCTGAGCAATAATTTTCAAATCCAGCAAAACCGACATGTTTTCGATGTAATATAAATCGTACCGGAGTTTTTCTCGAACATCGTCAATCGTCTCGTCATATTTATATTTGATCTGCGCCCAGCCGGTGATGCCGGGTTTGACGATTAATCTCCGAGAATAAAAATGAATCGTCTTTTCAAGTTCGTCCACAAAATAAAGCCGTTCCGGACGTGGCCCGACGATGCTCATCTCGCCGAATAAAACGTTGACGAACTGCGGAATCTCGTCCAAACCGATTTTTCGTAAGAACCGACCAACTCGCGTTACACGAGGATCATCTTTTTCTGCCCACTTCGGACCGGATTCCTCTTCGGCATTTTGTACCATTGAACGAAATTTAATGACTTCATACTCCAATTTATTTTTCCCAACTCGCTTCTGTTTGTAGAAAACAGGCCCCGGCGAATCGAGAATGATGATGATGCCAACAATGATCCAAATCGGTAAAAAGACGATCAGAATCAATAACGAAGCGAATATATCAATTAACCTTTTCAGCAACCATTCCCAAGTTTTCATATTGGAACTAAAAAAACGTAGTAGAGAAACGCCGTAAATGTGACTCGTCTTGAATCCGGAGAGCAGGTTATAAAAATCCGGAAGAAGTTTAATGGACACTTTATACTGACTAAATAGCGCGATCATGTCCATAATCATATCCTGATCTTCACCATCCAGCGCGATAATCACTTCTTTGATCCGGTATGTCTTGATAAGATCGGGAATATTTTCATAGGCGCCGATGATCGGGATGCCTTCCATCACTTTTCCGATATTCCCATTGGCGTGATTATCAATATAACCGACGATGTTGAACTTCAGTTCGGGAACGCTTTTGATTTTCTTGACAACGTTGATCGCTTTGCTGGATGCGCCAACAATGAATGTCGGGCGTTTTTTAAAGCCAAGAACTTCTTTGTTCTTTAGAGTGGTAATTAACAACAAACGTCCCAGACTTAATCCACCAACTAAAAAGAATCCATAAAGAAGAAGAATTCTCCGAGAAAGTGTAAACGGCGCCGGAATTTCAAAACTCACTAAAAATAGTAAAATAATTCCAATAATAACTGCCTTTAGTACTGTGAAAATCTCATCAATACGGGAAGTATCCCATTCTATTTTGTATAAATCATTCATGCCGAGCGCCAGTGTCCAAAAAAGAACTGACCAAGTAATTAACAGAGGAAGATCATCAGACAAAAGCGCTTGAAAAGAAAACGTTTGAGGAGCGATCCAAATAAAATAGACTGCAACGAACGCCAAAATAGCAAAGATCGCATCCGATAAAATGAATAAAATTCCCTGGACAAAATCAGACGTCTCGAATGGGATGAACTTGTTATTGGCTACGCCATTTCCGTTTACCAATCCATTCAACTTGCCGTTGCCGTTTTTTTCTCCTTCATTGACGACAATCAGGTTCTTTTCGATTTCAACGTATCCGAGTCGTCGGATAAGTAATACGCAAAGGATGAAGCCGATCAGTAGAACCGTCCATATCCCTACATCGTTCAGGAAAATGAAAGAAATCCCCATAAGCCCTGAAATGATGCTAAAAACATAAATAACCTTGACGGCGTTCTCATGTGTAAATCCGATTGACATTAATCGGTGATGAATATGTTCTTTATCAGCCATGAAAGGATGCATATGTTTACTGGCGCGCCTGAAAAAAGAAACAGTTGTATCCAGAACCGGCAGCGTCATAATCACTAATGGAACGATGAGATTCAAACTGTTTGTATCACCCATTCGTCCGATTTCCAGCGAAATGACAGAGATGGCAAATCCCAGAAATAATGAACCTGTGTCGCCCATGAAAATTTTCGCCGGATGAAGATTGAATCGTAAGAATCCGAGATTCGACATAATGAGAATGATATTGATAAGGGCGACGAGCGTTCGTCCGCCATGAAGCGCAATGATCGCAAACGTCGTAAAAATGATGGTTGCCACACCGGATGCCAATCCATCCAATCCATCTAATAAATTCATGGCGTTTGTAATAAAAATAATCCACAACAAGGTAAATACATATGAGAAAAGACCTAACGAAATAGTCCCGAACACAGGAAGATAAATCGATTCAACATTGTATCCGCCGATGACGACCAAGAGTGCCGCCGCGATCTGACAATAAAATTTAACAGAGAATTTAAGTCCTTTCAGATCGTCAATAAGCCCAATAAAAGTAATAAACGTACAGGCAATTCCAAGGAATAGATATTTATAGGGAACAGGACCGGCAATTTCCGGTGCGAGAAATATGGAAATAATCGTGCCGACTATTACCGCACCGAGAATTCCCAATCCACCCAGATATGGAACAAATTCCTTGTGAACTTTCCGTGGATTCGGAAGATCACCGATATTGTGGCGAATAGCAAATCGCCTTGCCAACTCTGTAAAACCCAGTGAACTTACAAATGTTGAAATCATGATGATAATCAGCGCAAATAACACAAATATTTCTCCCATTTTCGTTTTGCGATTTGGACAAGTAAAGCAGGTAACTCAGTAATTATTACGGAAGTTAGGAGATAAAATACCTAACCTTTCTCACTCCTTTTTCGACCACCCGCGATGTTGATACTGAGTTAAGAAATACGATCAGGTAACAAGAATTTTATTTTCGATAACCTCTCATAATGACATGAAAAATCTATTGATATTTTACCAAGGTGTCAAGGGAAATTTTGGAAAAATTTGTACTCGATATTTATTCCTGAAATAACTCGTCAAGAGAGTATTTTTTTAAACCGATTTTCCATTCATTTACGTAAGTGCGGAAAGAAAACCAGACTATCAATACGTCATCCTGTACAACCCCTGTGCTTCTATAAATCCGCTCGCTATTATGAAAATCTTTTCCATATTTTAATATCGGAGTTTGGATAAAATCCCAGTCAATCAGGTCGGTGCTTCTTCCAATGTATAAATTAAGGTCGCCATATGGTGCGCAACATAATAAATAGTAACAATCATCACCTTTAAATACATCAATATGCCAGGGTGAAATGTTATTTGGTAAATTAGTCGTCGTTTTTGTCGGTGACTCTTTTGACCATCGAATTGCATCACTACTTGTGATAAATTGAATACTATAAGGCGCTGGTTTTTCTTCCCGAACATAAAACATATGATATTTCCCATCAACGCAAATCATTGCGGGTGATAAAATAAATATTTCATGTTTTTTAAAGTCATAATTAATGACAGTCGTTTTTTTCCAATCTAACCCGTTAAAGCTGGAAAGTAGACAAACATTTTGGGAATCCGGCCGCATGGTTTCCAAATAATAAATATGAAACGATTTATTTGAATTAATGAAAATAATGTCGGGATCGTCATTATGATCATACAACGGTTCGGGAACTAATGGATTTAATCCCTTTCTTTGTTCATAAAATTTTAGACCATTATAACTCACAAGAATACTCGGATTTTCATATTTATTATTACTAAACGGATATGGTGTCATTGTCATGAAAAAGTGAAAACTGAGGTGTTTTTCTTCAAAAAACAGGACGTCGGGATGGGTCGCTTGATTTAAGCCGTCATATGTCGGAATATTTAAAATTTCTTCATCCGGCAGACTGTTCAAATCAAATAATTCCTCTTCTTCATGATTGGAAAAAAGATTTTTACAGGAAAAAAATTGAATCAGGAGAAGATATGGAAGTATCAGTAAAATAATGGGACGAACAATACATTTGATCGTAAGTTTTCTCATATATTACTCCATGAATTCTTCCTTTATTCGAATTTTTCCATAGACAACAACCAATAATGTTAATAATAGAATCTTGACATCAAGTAACAAATTACAGCGTTCAGCGTATATTTTTTCCAATTGCTGCTTTTTAGGAATGATTTCTTCACGGTAATATTTTGATCGGTCATGAATTTCAGATAATAAAGAATCTTCATGGTGATAATAAAGTGATCCGGCACCTGTTATCCCCGGACGCATTTTATAATAATCCACGATCTCAATATCAGTTAACACTTCAGCAATTTGAGAATACACTAACGGCCGTGGGCCGACAAAGCTCATCTCTCCTTTAACCACATTGATAAGTTGAGGAAGCTCATTAATTTTCGTTTTGCGGAGAAATCTTCCAAATGGTGTCGGTCTGGAATCATTTGAAGTAGAGATAATTCCGTACTTTTCAGAGCCTTTTGGCATAGTTGTAAATTTATATACGAATATTTTATTCCCTCGAGATCCAACTCGTTCCTGAAAATAGAAAATATCTTCACCCTGAATTCTTAGAATTAATCCTACAATAAAAAAAATAGGTGAGAAGATTATTAATCCAAATATGGATAACAGTTTGTCAAATGAATATTTTATCAATAGACTGATTCGTCTATTTTCTACCATCTTTCATTACCTCAATGACTTTTTGAATTTCATCAGTAGAGATTCCAACCGAACATGGTAGGTTTATTGTATTCTCTAACAATTCGAGTGCTTTTTCAATTCGATAAGATTGATATCTGACGTACGGTTTCTGCAAATGATTTAAATACCAGACTGGTCTTGTTTGGATACCGTTTGATTGAAAATGTCTGATGAGTCCATCGCGATCCCTGCCATAAACCTCTTTTTCAACTTGCAGGCAGTAAAACCAATAGTTTGGTTCACAGAAAGATGGAATTCCGGCCAATTTTAAGCCTGGAATCATTTCAATTTCTGATTGATATAGATAGAAGTTTTTCTTTTTAATTTGTATATACTCGTTTAGGCATTCTAATTGTGCAACACCCAGCGCCGCCTGGATATTGGTTAGCCGAAAGTTATATCCAACTTCATGATGAATATAACGCATTTCATCGTCTTTCGCTTGCGTCGTTAAATATTTAACTCTTTCGGCATAAACAGGATTATTGGTAACGACCATTCCACCGCCGCCCGTTGTTATAATTTTATTCCCGTTAAAAGAATAACAACCTATTTCACCAATTGTACCTGTAAATCGATTCGTTAGTGGTTTCTGAGTATAATAAGTGCCAATACTTTCAGCGGCATCTTCAACAATTTTGATGTTTCTTTCTTTACATAAATCGACCATATCGAACAAATTGACAGCATTTCCAAAAACATGAACAATGATGATCGCAACTATCTTTTTTTGAGTATTTTTATTATAAGTAAAACCATTTTTGAAAATTGTTTGAGTCCGTATAAACTGACATACTTTATTGGCATCGATCGTATAGTAATCATCACAATCCATGAATACGGGTGACGCATCTAAATATCGGACAGCATTGATTGGTGCTATGAAAGTAACCGTTGGTACGAGAACCTCATCCTCGCTTGTAACTCCTATAACACATAATGCAACCTGAAGTGCCGCTGTACCGTTCACACATGCGATGGCGTACTTTGCTCCAGTTAAATCGCAAATGTCCTTCTCAAAACGATCAACATATTTTCCGGCTGATGAAACCCATTCGGTGTCAAGACATTCTTTGATATATTTCCATTCATTGCCACGAATATGGGGAACTGATAAAGGAATCATTTTTCACCTATGTATTACTATATATTTTATTTTCCGGATTGCAAAGAATTTTATTCTGAATGAGAAAATTAATTTCTCGAATTCCATCAGGAACCGTCTTAGAAATCTTGAACCCAAGTCGATGGCTAATTTTATCAAACTTCACACGATAATCTCTCGGATCTTCATCCTTGTGAACATATTTAATTAAAACAGAAGGGATCACTTTTTTAATTTCCTCTGCTAACATTCTTTTTTGATAATTCTCTCTAGTGTCACCAACTCCGAAAACCTCATGGTCAACTACTTTTTTATCTGATTCCAGAACTAATGCACAGGCTCTTGCTAAATCATCAACATGACAATAGGGGCGCCAAAATTGTTCCCCAAAAATGACCAGTTCTTTCCCCAATGCTGCATTTCGTGTAAACTCGTTGACAGTAAGATCAAACCTAATTCTCGGTGATAGTCCGTGAACGGTAGCAAATCGAAGGGCTGTCGGTGTAAACTCTGGTCGTGTTTCGCTTTCCAATAGATATTTCTCAAATGCAACTTTTAACTCTGCGTAAAGCGATACTGGTTTTAATGGAGCCGTTTCATCGATATAACCATCACCTTCCATTTTTCCATAATTACTACAAGTGGATGCAAAAACGAATTGTTTGACAGTTAGTGAAGAATTGCAAAGATCAAAAAGCATTTTGGATGCAACTAGATTCGTTTCTTTGGCAATTTCCGGTTGTTTTGCACATGCAGGATCACCAACGATCGCAGCTAAATGAACGACTGCATCTATCTGCTCAATCGCTTTCAAGATATCGGTTTTGCATCGGATATCACCCTTAATAAACTCAAAATTGGAATGGTTTATAATAGACAGAATTGATTCTCCACCGAAATTCAAAATATCGAGAACACGGACCTGATGTCCTTTTGCTAACAACTGACGGGTAAGCACAGAACCAATATATCCCGCACCGCCAGTGATTAAAATTTTCAATTAAACCTCCTTATTATTCAATATTTAATTCGTTATTGTTCTCTTGCCGGAACACCAACCACGATCGTTCTCGGAAGAACATCTTTAACAACAACTGCACCGGCACCAACGATAGCCGATTCGGCAACTGTCAGATATTGTAAGATTGTAGATCCTGTACCAATTAAGCAAGCATCTTGAATTATGACTCCTCCAGAAATATTTGCTCCTGGGTTGATCGTACAAAAGTCACCAATCTTCACGTCGTGACTAATATTACAGGAGCGATTTATACAATTAAATGACCCAATTGATATGTCCGTCGTAAATATATTCCCAGCACAAATAATATTTCCGATTCCCAATGATACATCGCCCGGATCTATATTTACCGATGGATGAACTAAATTCGGAAATTTCAAGTTCGTAAATTCTTTCATCAATCCTGAATAAATCAAGCGAACTTTTTGTGGATTTCCGATTGCCACAACAACATTCAGTTCGCCATGATGTGTTCTGAAAAAGGATTCGTCCGCAATAACCGAATATTTACCATCCATTCGACCAATTTCAGATGGTTCTTTTCCGATAAATCCTAATAAGTTCCATGCACTTTGTTCCAAGTTTATCGCATCGATTAAAAATGCAATCTCTTTAGCATGTCCTCCAGCGCCAATAATGACAATATCTTTCAACATCTCATTCGTCTTTCATCTTTATAAAATATTTTGGCAGATTTCGTTAAAGTCGTTTCAAATTGATCTGTCAATATATCTCTATCAAACTTTTCTTGTGCCAACCTGAAAGCATTTTGCTCCATTTCTAATAAAATATCTCGATTGGATAGTACTTTGCTAATTTTCTGGAAAAAGTCTTCCTGATAAATTGGCGAAACAGAAAGTCCGCATTTATATTCACAAATTAAATCCGATACCCAACCGGGATAGTTATTTAAAACCGGTTTCCCCGCCGCCAGATAGTCAAAAAATTTGTTCGGAGACGTGCCATAGTAAAAAGATTTAAAATTGGCTAAAATTTGCATCCCCATATCGGCTTCCTGAATATACTTCGCAAGTTCTTGCTTCGGTACCGGATCGATAAAAATAACATTGGTTAATTTATATTTCTTTTGTTGAGCAACCAAATCCGGTTTTGTATTTCCATCGCCAATTAGCACAAATTTTAGTTCATTAATATGTCGTCTTTGAGATTCTATAGCAATGTCGATTACCCATTGAAGACCATTTGCAATTCCATGAGCTCCAGTGTAGATCAGTATAAAATCATCATTCCCAATATTAAGTTTTTCTCTCGCTTTAGCTACTTTTGTGTGAAAGATGTTAATATCTGAGCCATTCGGGATGAGTGAGATCTTGTTTATCGGGTAATGTTCAATCGCAATTTTCTGTCGAATTCCCGGTGCGAGCGCAATAATTGCATCAGAGGTGGCATAAATTTTCCGCTCAAACCATTTCAGCACAGCAATAGCCAGCCTGTTTTTAATGATTCCCATGGATATAGCCAATTCCGGCCATAGGTCACGAACTTCAAAAACAAATGGAATTTTTCGTAATTTTTTTATCACCATCCCTGGAATACCAACCGTCAAGGGAGTAGAAGTCGCAAAAACCAAATCAATATTTCTAAGGCGCATACTTATTACAGTTGAAAGAATCATAAACCGTATAAACGAGATTATCCGTACCGAAAAACTCATATAATTGGAGTACGGATTTTTCACATATATCACTTGAATACCATCAACATCCTTTTTTTCAATTAAATGCCAATTGTTATGACTTCGGTTAGCCGTCAACATAATGACTTCATGTCCTTTTTGTACCAAATGTTTGGCCATTGAGTATGAACGTGTTCCCCCAGCTTCCATGGGTGTAAGAAAATGTTGGTGAATGTAAAGAATTTTCATTATTCCTTCTTGAATTTTTCACTATTGAACATTTCTTTGTCCACCGGCCTATTGATGCCAATCAATGTCATAAACCTACATATCCCATTATTCGATTCCATTTTTCCACAAATTTTCGGAATACGTCGCATCGTTCCGTAATATTCGGATACATACCCGTCTTCAATTTTCATATCATAATCTGTTTTAATGTTGACGATTAGATCGTTTCGACTGAATTTAACATTACGATTTGTTATCTCAACATCATCAATTCCAAGATTCCAGTAGATTGCAGCTGTTTGGAAACTCCCCACGATTTCATCAATAATTGTCCAAATTCCGTCACTAAAAAATACTACCCTTCGATGTACGTTTTTACTTTGGTCGAAACACTCACCTTCGAACACAATTTTATTTTCTATATAGGAGAAATGTTTTAGTGAAGCCTTAGTCCATCGAGTCCATAAAAACTGAGAAAGCCTCTCCATTTGATCTTTTCCATCAATTTCAATGGTGTTGTGCGCCTTGGTCGTAACAAAATAACTGTTCTGGAAAAAATCGGTGTTGTATGAATATGTACCGGAATCGCAAAGAATATTGAAGCCATCGACCCATAAATCCATGTGAAGCATGTCAGCCTGAACCGGGCGATTAATATAAGTATGGCAACGAATGACGGAGTGACTTTTTGTTGATTTATCCCGGATAATATAATATCCACCGTCAGGAAATTCGGTACAACAACGAACCCCCTCTTCGAGTGTTATGGGTTGTATTTCGCCGGTATGACTATACCATAACGAGTTTTCATCCCAAATACCGAATGGATAAAGTCGTTTCTTCATAAACAATTCTGCCGCGGTCTGTATCTGTGGGCGATAATCTGAATAATCACAATTGGACAGATTTTGAAAAAGTGTTCCATCGTTCGCCCCATAATTGGGCAATTTTCCGCTTTTTTCATCCTGTAATTGATAGAGAAATTCAGCAGATTTCCTTAATCTATCTTCAACAGCCGATGAAAAGAACAGCCCATTTTGATTTCCAATTGACCCACACCATGTATATATCTGAAGTACAAGTCGATGATAATTATGTGAGTGTTGAAGAAAAGATCCATCAGGATAGATTTGCCTAATCGCCTCAAGTTCGAGATATTTCCAGCCTTTTTTAATCCAACGATAAGAATTATACAAAATAGGTAAAAGCATCCCTACGGTAAATAATCCGGCAGATTCACTGATTGTATGATTATTCCTAACACAATTGTGTGCGTACCAAAAATTCTTTTCAATATGCCGCGCCTGAAAGGATAATACAGCAACGATACGTTTCAAGTCCTCATCAGATGTTTTTTTCGATTGAATAAAGTAAATCAATCCGAAAAGCCATGAGATTGAACGGATTGCGATCTCCTGGCCGCACTTCCAATGTGGACCACGTTCCGGAGGATTTTTTTCAATCCAGTCATTAACCAATTTCCAAAATATTTCAACAGCAGTTTCATCGCCGGACGATACATAATATCGTACCAAGTCATAAACAAATCCAAATCGTGACAATTCCCAGACGAATTTGATGTCACCTGCCCCAGATGAAAAATCACCGATCTGCGACCAATGAAGTTGATTATTCACGGATTTTTGTGTCAGTGGATTTAGAAACCAATCCGGAGGGAAACCCATAGAATACTCTTTTCCTGAAAAGAAAATGAAATTTCCGGATTTTATCCGGTTAAATTTTTGGATGATTTCTGCTCGGACATTTTCATAATCTTGATAAAATTGGTGAATCTTTATCGTATCCGCTTTCATCTTATTCAGATTTTGCCGAATCTCCAGTAGATTATCTTTACTAAGATTCTCTCTTGTGTTCATCCAATCCGTAAAGGATTTAGTAGTCGGGAAAACTAAACGTTGTAGATGCGTTTTTTGATAAATCAGATATAAACTGCGAAAAAAGACCCATCTTAGTCCCATTTCCCGAACGACGCGAATGGTGGATATGAACCTCATCTCAGACGAATGGTCTCCTTTTTTATTATTGAATCAACGACGGCGAAACTCGCTTCGGTCGAATTAACAATTTGGTCGAACGGAATTGGCGTATCTAAACAATTATAAATGCTACTAACAAACTTGATAATCTCATTTTGATGTCCTTTATCCTGTTTCCACAGTTTCATTTTAGAAAAACCCTTCCATCCATAACCCCGCAGTTCCCGAAAATTGACTAAATCGAGCACACGGTTCGAATTGAACAGGTGAATAGTTTCTTTAGGATATTTCTTACTGCCATTTGCTAAATAATGAACTGTTCCTAATGAGCCATCGGACAATTGCATGTTTATAACTACTTTATCAAAAAGAATATCATCCCCCAAAGAAAACGCCGAAACGCTAATGATTTTACTATCCGTCAAAAAGGAAATTAAATCGATGAAATGGCAACCTTCACCAATGATTCTGCCACCACCAACATCCGGATCATGCACCCAATGTTCTGGGGGAATAGTCCCAGCATTGACGAGAATCTCAATCGCAACCGGATCTGTTCGACTTTTTAACAGTTCTTTCATCTTTATCACAAAGGGTGAGAATCGGCGATTGAAGCCAACCATCAAATGAAGATTTTTTCGAGAATACACATCTTTAATTTTATCTAGTTGATCTTGATTTATAGCAAGAGGTTTTTCTACATAAACATTTTTCCCTGATCCCAATACTTCCGTTACTAATCTTGCATGAACATTATGACGCGTCGCGATGAATACTGTGTTAATTTCAGGATCATTTAAAACCTGTAAATAATCTGTCGTTGAATTCTCGAACCCAAACTTACGTGCGGCATGTATAACTGAAACCGAGTTTAGATCGGCGACAGTTTTTAACCGGGCTGATGTTTTGTGAAGCGCCGGAAAAAGCATCATCTTTGCGAAATTTCCCGCGCCAATTGCGCCGATGATGACTTTGGAAATTTTTGAATAATCTTTCCCTGCATGAGAAATGACTATCTGTCTGGTGACTTCGGTATTTGGATAATCAATTACAATTCCCATGATGTCTTTATCTGAAACGACCATGTCATAAGCATTTTTTATTTCAGCGATGTTGATGATTTTAGATAGGAGCGGTTTAACATCAATCTTTCCTGAAGATAGCAGCTGTAAAACAGTTTTAAAATTCCGTTGTTCAGTCCAACGCACGAATCCAATCGGATAATCGTTACCTTTTTGTTCATAATTTTCATCGTATCGTCCGGGTCCATAAGAACAGGAAACCTGAAACGACAATTCCTTCTCGTAAAAATCAGAACGGTTGAGTTCCAACCCTGTAACACCAACCAAAATAATACGCCCTTTTTTTCGGCACATTTGTGCAGCTTGGTGGACAGGTTCGCTGTCAATGGATGAAGCCGTTATTAGGACCCCATCCGCACCTTTTCCATTTGTCAGACATAATGCTATTTCGGCAGGATTTATCTCATTAACATTAAATGCCTGAATTCCAAGCCTTTTAGCCAATTCAATTTTTTTAGAATTAATATCCAGTCCGATGACACTACATCCATTGGCGATGAGAATTTGTGCTGTTATTTGGCCGACCAATCCTAAACCGGTCACGACAAATGTCTCACCAATCGTTGGCTCTGCTAAACGAATTCCTTGAAGACCGATTGATCCTAAAACCGTGAAAGCGGCCTCAGAATACGGAACATTATCCGGAATTTTAACACACAGATTTTTAGGCACAGAAACAAATTCTGCGTGCGGGCCATTAGAAACAACTCTATCTCCTATTTTGAAATCTCCACAATTCGCTCCGACTCCAACTATTTCGCCAGCATTACAATAACCTAACGGCAATGGTTCGTCTAATTTTGCGAAAACGGAATCAATAGTTGTAATAAGTCCATCAGTTTTGATTTTATCAAAAACTTGTTTGACCTTTTCGGGTTGTTGCCTGGCTTTATTGATGTAGCTGGATTTACCAAATTCAACCAACATGCGTTCAGTACCGGCAGAAATCAACGAATTGACTGTTCGAATAAGAACTTTTCC